>Ga0209581_1000166_pt1 | contig 202955 bp, 161 predicted proteins | sample Coa_R2_FD_187160 | JGI IMG/M metagenome (GOLD analysis project Ga0209581, IMG submission 187160) | Surface soil microbial communities from Centralia Pennsylvania, which are recovering from an underground coalmine fire - Coalmine... | ecosystem: Environmental > Terrestrial > Soil > Unclassified...
GCCTGATTGAGACGTGCAAGCGGCTCCGTATCAACCCGTTCGAGTACCTGAAGGACGTGCTGACCAGGTTCCCCTCCTCCAAGACCTCTCAAATTGACGACTTCCTTCCGGATCGGTGGTTGCAATTGAGGCAGGGTCAAAGCTGACCGCTAACCCGCAACCATCTTCGCGCGCGCGTGTGCCACTTTCAATGGTGTGGTTGCTGCAACGCTTTCGTCTGGCAATAGGATCCCGCGGCGGCATTGTTGTAAACGAGTATTTGCAAACCAGCAAGGACCATATCTGGGCTGTTGGCGATGCAATTGAGGTTTTGCAGCCAATAAGCAACCAGCGGGTTCTAACTGCGCTGGCCGGTCCGGCTAACCGCCAGGGGCGGATCGCAGCCAATAATATCTTTGGCCGTAAGCAAAAATATACGGGCACAATTGCTACGGCAATTGTGCGCGTATTTGACTTAACAGTGGCGACGACCGGCTTAAACGAACAGCAATTACGGGCAGCCAGCATCCCTTACCAGTCGATCCACCTGCACCCCACGGATCACGCTGGCTACTATCCGCAGGCGACGCGGCTGGACCTGAAGGTGCTCTTTCACCGGCAGAGCGGTCTTTTGCTTGGCGCCCAGGTGGCTGGCAAGAACGGGGTCGATAAACGAATTGATGTTCTGTCCACTGCGATTAAATCAAAAATGACGGTTAGCGATCTTGCCGATTTGGACCTGGCCTACTCGCCCCAGTATGGCTCGGCAAAAGACCCGGTCAACCTTGCTGGCATGATTGGCGAGAACATCCTTGACGGGTTGATTGAGCCAGTGCAGTGGCATGAATTGCCAGCTGCCAGTGCCGCGCAGCATCGCCTGCTTGATGTCCGCAGCAATCAGGAGCGGCAAACAGGCTTCATCCCCGGCAGCATTCACATCCCGCTGCCGGAGCTACGGCAGCGCGTAACTGAGCTGGACAAGGGCAGTCCAGTTATCGTTTATTGCCAGAGCGGCCAGCGCTCCTATTTCGCCTGCCGCTTTCTCCTCCAAAACGGCTTTGCGGTGAAAAACCTCTCCGGCGGCTATCTCACCTGGTTGTCGGTGGCTGCCGAGCGGAAAGCAGCGAATGAACCGGCGCTGGCTGGCAGCTAGCCAGCGCAACCGGCCGGTGGAAATAAGCGGCGGCCAGCGGCGGCATTGTCATGGCGCCGCTGTCGACTGGCCGAGCAGAGATAGTCGGCAATGCCGGCGCCTGCGGCCCGGCGTCGCCAATACTTCCCGTACATCGGGTACTGATATTTCCAAAGCAGAAGCCTGCCCTCCGGCGCGGTCCAGAGCCCCTGGCAGCGGTGGCGTAAGTGGCCATACCCGGGCCAGCCACGCGCTTGCCAAAAGCCTGATAACCCCTGGCGCACAAAGCGAGCCCCTTGTCTGTGCGGAACCAGGACTGCCAGACAATCCGGCATGGCTTAGTCATCAGAACAAGCTGCTTGCTGTTGAGATAGCCGGGCTCGCTTATTGCTTTTATCGAAGATGTATAACCATATACCGATATAAGAATGACGTGTTATGCTATTGCGTTCTAGCTGTTGGCTACAGTTCGGTCTGGTTGCCAAGATTGCGAAGAGAGAACAACTGGATGCAAAGGTCGCGAGCGCTTGTGAAGCCAGCCGCCAGTCTAGCCAGGGCGGCATTACCGGGAATCTTGCTCTTGCTTGTGGCGATTGCCGGCAACTGTGCTTTTGCACAGGAGGGCTCACCAATTCGAGCCAAAACCGCTGAACCCGGGCAACTTACCTTGTCCCAGGCAGAGTCGATTGCTCTGGAGTTCAATCCTGAGATCCTGATCAACAGCTACAGCAATGCCATAGCTAAAGGGCGTTTCCGGGAAGCAAAAGAAATGCTTTTGCCCAAAGTCGGTGCTGCCGAGCTGTTCGGATACAGTAACAATCAGCTCTTTGTGTTTGCCAGCAGGCTCATGCAGCACAGGTTCCAGCCATCGGCCCTTAATTTCTCCAGCCTGAATACCCCCGACCCGATTGCCAGCTTCTTTACGACAGCCTACGTGCGGGTGCCCATACTGCACAAATTCGACACATGGGGCAATATTTCCCGCCAGAAAATGTTGATGAGAGCGACCTTGCAGGTCGGCGAGCACACAGCGCAAAACGTACGCTATCAGGTTATCCAGTCTTATTACGGTGCGCTCGTGGCCGGCGCGCGGCTGAAGCTGGCGCAGCACTTCGTGGAGCTGGGCGAGGCCGATGTTGTCCGGTTGAAGAACCTGTACAAGTTCGGGCAGGTAGTGCTGTCTGACGTGCTGGCCATGCAGGTCAAGCTTGCCGAGTTCCGCAAACAGCTGGCTCAAGCCCGGGGCGATCTGTCCGTCGCTCTTGCCCGCTTGAACACGGTGCTCGGCACGCCCGGGGCAGCGCGACCCTCCCTGGCCGGAAATTTAATCGACCGCGATTTCCAGGTCGAGTCTGAAGAAGCGCTTATTGCTCAAGCCCTTTTGCGCAGGCGGGATCTGCTGCAGGCCCAGTCGCTGTCCGAGGCTAGCCACCATGAGCTAAGACAGGCAATGGGATCGTATCTGCCGAAAATCGACGGCTATGCAGCCGTAATTCAGTCCGGCGATGCCATCGTAAATGGTGGCACCAGCTTGATTGTCGGCGGGCTGATGGCACTCGATCTGTTCGAGCCGGGCCGCCAGGCAAAAATCTCCCAGGCGCGCGCCGCCATGAAGATGGCGCAGGCTCAGGCCGAACTTAAACGCAATCAGGTGAGGCTGGAGATTATCTCCGCTCGAGAACAGTTGATTGTCAGCGGCGAGAAGTTGAGCGTGACCAGGCAGTCCTGCGAGCAGGCTAGAGAGGCACTGCGCATTGTCCGTGACAGGCAACGCGTTGGTCTAACTACGATCACGGAACTTTTGCGCGCAGAAGATGCGCTAATCAAGGCAGAAACGGATTTGATCGATGCGCGCTACGACAACTATCTGGCATTGGCTAAAGTACGCCTGGCCAGCGGAACGTTGACAAGCCTAAAAGATTTCGAATGAGCATGGCCGCCGGCGGAGGCTTGCTGCCTGAGCCCGTCGCAGGCTGTCAGCCGAACATGCTCCTTGCCGCGCTCGCCTAGCCTTGCACCGACCCCGATCTGTCGTCCCAGCCCCAAAAGCAGCCTTCTCGACTTGCCAAAGTCGAGTAACAAGGATCCGGAAAATGCACCCGGCTGCATAGGCCCCCGGCGCCGGCTGAGCTATGCCAGCGCGCCGCGCAGGGCCCAGGCGTTGGCGGCCTCGACCCTGACGGTGACGATTTGTCCCACCAGCTCGTCGCCGCCCTCGAAGTTGACCACCTTGTTGGTGCGGGTGCGGCCCGTCAGGCGCGCCGCATTTCTGTTGCTTCGCCCCTCGACGAGCACCTCGACGGTGCCGCCAATCAATCGCCTGTTGCGCCGCTGCGAGACATCCGCGACCACCGAGTTGAGGAACCGCAGCCGCTCGTACTTCATCTCCTCCGGAACCTGCTCGCCCCAGCCGGCCGAGGGCGTGTGCGGGCGCGGCGAATAGGCGGCCGTGTTGCAGGCGTCAAAACAGATCTCCTCGACCAGCGAGACGGTATTGAGGAACTCCTGCTCGGTCTCGCCCGGGAAGCCGACAATCAGGTCCGTGGTGATTGCCGCCTCCGGGATTTTTTTCCTGATCTGGTCGACCAGCCGGCGGTAGAAGTCCACCTTGTAACCGCGGGCCATGCGGCGGAGCGTGCGGTCGTCGCCTGCTTGAATGGGCAGATGGAAAAACTCGCAGGCATTGGGCACGGACGCCACCGCATCGATTATCTCCGGCTTGAGATCCCGGGGATGCCCGGTGAGGAAGCGCACTCGCTTGATACCGTCGACGGTGCCGAGCCGCTCCAGCAGATTGCCCAGGTGCTGCGCCGGATTGAGATCGTGCCCGTAGGCGGTCACGTTCTGCCCGAGCAGGGTCACCTCCTTGTAGTTTGCCGCCGCCAGCTCCTCCACCTCGGCGACAATCGAATCCGGATGCCTGCTCTTTTCCCGACCGCGGACGTAGGGCACGATGCAATAGGTGCAGTTGTAGTCGCAGCCGTAGATAATCGACACCCAGGCGCTTGTGCTGTTCAACCTGACCACCGGCGTCTCCGGCAGGTCGTCGGGCAGCTCGGGGTATATCTCCACCACCGGCTCCCCCCTGGACTGCGCCTGGAGCACGAGATCCGGCAGCCGGTGGAGGTTATGAGTGCCGAAGACAATGTCCACGCCGGGCGAGCGCTTGAGAAGCGTCTGGCCGGCGTCCTGGGCGACGCAGCCGCCCACGGCGATCAGGCTGCCCGGGCGCTGCTCCTTGATCTTCTTCCAAGCCCCCAGATAGCTGTATACCTTGTCCTCGGCCCCGGCCCGTATGGCGCAGGTATTGAGGATGAGCAGATCGGCGCTTTTGATGCTTTCCGCCTGCCGGTAGCCGATCTCCTCGAGCAGCCCGAGCATGTGCTCGGAGTCGGACTTGTTCATCTGACAGCCGAAGGTCTCTATATAAACGGATTTGTTCTGCGCTTCCGCCATGGCTGCACCGCCGGACTTGAGGGCGAAGGGAATTCTAGCAAATCTCGCCTATCATCGTTCCGCAAATGAGGACATCGCTGCCGAGCTGGGTTACGCTGACGTCCTTCAGCTGCCGGGCGTCCTTAAGCAAGACCTCGCCCAGGCCGGCGATGGCCGGGACGGCTTGCGTGTCGGCCAGGATCTTCGGGCTGACTATCCACTTAACCTCGTCGACGAGCCCCGAGGCGACAAGCCCCGCCGCCAGCCGGCCGCCGCCCTCGCAAAGAACCGTGAGAACGCCTTCGGCGCCCAGCCAGGCCATCACCTCATGAAGGTCCAGGTAGCCTACCGTGGAGCGGTCGCGCCCAATTTCGACCAGGCGCACGTGGTCCGGGAAGCAGCCGCCGCGCCGGCCGATGGCGTCCGCCGAGCAAAAGAGAACGGTCGAGCTGCCCTCATCTCCATTGCAGATCCGGGAGCCCGGACAAACCGCCAGATCGGGGTCCACGACCGCGCGCAGCGGGTCGCGGCCGCCTGCCACCCCTCTTACATTGAGCTCCGGATCGTCCCTCAGCGCCGTGGCGCCGCCTACAAGCACGCAATCGAAAATGTTCCTCAGCTCGTGGACGTGCTGCCTGGCTTCCGGGCCGGAGATCCACCGGCTCTGCCCGGTACGGTCGGCAATCTTGGCATCGAGGGTGGTGGCAAGCTTCAGACAAACCCAGGGCAGGCCCCGCGTCATCATTTTGACAAACCCGCGGTTGAGCCAGCGGCTCTCCGCCTCCAAAACCCCAATCTCGACCTGGCAGCCGGCGTGCCTGAGCGCCTCGATCCCCCTGCCAGCCACCGCCGGGTTGGGGTCGACCATCGACACGACAACCCGCTTTATGCCGCTTGAAACGACGCGCTCCACGCACGGCGGCGTCCTGCCGTGGTGGCAGCACGGTTCGAGGTTGACGTAAAGCGTGCCGCCGCGCGCCGCTTCGCCGGCGGCGTCAAGGGCCACCACCTCGGCATGCGCGAGCCCCGCCCGCTCGTGGTATCCCTGCCCGACCACCTGCCCCTGCCTGTCAACGACGACGGCGCCGACCGCCGGGTTCGGCGCCGTGCGTCCCAGCGCCTGCGAGGCCAGGCGCAGGCAACGCTCCATATGCATTTCGTCGACACTCTGCGACACGGGCAATATGTTAGACTGGCGGCGTCTGTCCTGGCAAGCCGGCCCATGGCATTTACGCTTTCACGTTGCTTGATTGTCGCCGCCTTTTTCATTGCCCAGGCCGCCGCGAGCGCGGCGCCGGGCGAAACCGCGAAGATCAGGGTGGTGACGAGCATCTCCCCGCTGGCGGACATGGTGGCCAACGTCGGCGGCCGCCGGGTGGCGGTGGCCAATTTCGTGCCGGTCGACGTGGACCCGCACACCTTCGAGCCGACCTTCTCATCGCTTTCCGAAATCTCCCGGGCTCAAGTGATCATCTTGAACGGGGACGATCTCGACCGCGCGGCGCGGCAGAGCTTGATGGCGCTGGCCAGCAAGGGCTGCCTGGTCGTCGATCTGAGCCAGTCCATACCCGCCTCCCGGAAGAACAAGATAGACCCGCATTACTGGCTGGATTTGCAGTTCGCGCAGATCTACGTGAGCGCGATTGCCCGCGCGCTCGCCAAGGTGGATCCGGCTCACGCTCAATATTTCCAGGACAACGCCGGGCGCTACGCCCGGCGCATCACCGAGCTGGACAGCCGCTACGCCTCCCTGTGCGCGAAGCTGCCCGCCCGCTGCAAGAGCATCATCCTCTACCACAACTCATGGACCTATCTTGCCACCAGATATGGTTTCAACGTCGTCGGCATCATCGAAGCCTCGGGAACGCGCGAGCCCTCCGCTCGCAGCCTGGCCATGCTCATCCGCCGGGCGCGGGCGGCCGGAGCCCGGGCGATCCTGGCCGAGCCCGGTCACGGCTCGCGCATACTGGAGACGGTACGGCAGGGAGCTGCCGTGCCCAGGGTGCTGGAGATGATTGAGGACTCGCTGCGGGCGCCGCCGTGCAACACCTATCTGGGGATGATGGAAGCCGACCTCAAGAAGCTGGCCGTGGACATCTGCAAGGACTGAGGGCGCCTGCACAAGCTGGTCCGGACGGGCGGGGAAATGGCCGGCGGCGGGCAGGCGTTAGAATTAAGCTGTGTTGGGCCACCGAAGACAGATCCGATGGAAAGCCGACCCGTGAATCCCCTCAAAACACCCCGGCAACGCGAAGAGCTCTTCCGGCTTTTGGTGCAGAACGTCAAGGAGTACGCCATTTTCGCCCTTGACAAGGCGGGCTGTATTGTCACGTGGAACGAGGGAGCCAGACGGATAAAGGGTTATGAAGAAGACGAGATCATAGGCAAGCATTTCTCCATCTTTTATCCGGAGGAGGCCCGGCGGTCCGGCAAGCCTGCCCGCGCGCTGGAGATAGCGGTCAGGGAAGGGAGATGCGAGGAGGAGGGCTGGCGCCTGAGAAAGGGCGGCAGCCGCTTCTGGGCCAGTGTGCTGATGACGCCGCTCAAGGACGACGAAGGCGAGCTGGCAGGCTTCGTCAAGGTGACGCGGGATCTCACGGAACGCCGGGAGGCGGAGAGAAAGTTTGCAGCGCTCCTTGAAGCGGCGCCGGACGCGCTGGTAATCGTGAACAACTCGGGCGAGATCGCGATCGTCAACTCGCAGGCGGAGAATCTGTTCGGGTACAAGCGCGATGAGATTTTGGGCAAGCCGGTTGAGATGCTGGTACCGGAGCGTTTTCGACAACATCACCCGGGGCACCGGTCGGATTTTGCCGCCAGCCCGCGCCCGAGACCGATGGGCTCGGGGCTGGATCTCTATGCCCTGCGCAAGGACGGCTCCGAGTTTCCCGTGGAGATAAGCTTGAGCCCGCTCGAGACACAGGAGGGGCTTCTGGTCTTGAGCGCCATCCGCGACGTGTCGGCGCGCAAAAAAGTCGAACTGGAATTGAAGCAGGCGCGAGACGACGCCGTAGCGGCCAACCGCGTCAAGTCGGAGTTCGTGGCCAATATAAGCCACGAGATTCGCACGCCGCTGACCGGCATCCTGGGCATGGCGGAGCTGCTTACCATGGAGGAGTCGCTCGACGGCGAGCTAAGGACCATCGCCGAGCACATCTTCTCGGCCTCCACGCGCCTGCTGGAGGTGATAAACGACCTGCTCGACTTCTCCAAGCTGGAGGCCGGCCGCATCACGCTCGAGGAGCGCCGCTTTCGCGTGGCCCTTTTGCTGCAGGAGGTCACCACCTCCATTCTGCCGCCGGCAAACAAGAAGAAGGTGGAGGTGGAGACTCACATCGACGGTCAGGTTCCGGACGCCGTCGTCGCCGACGAGGCGAAGATCCGGCAGTCGCTGCTCAATCTCGCCCACAACGCCGTCAAGTTCACCCATGAGGGGAAGGTGCAAATTCAGGTGGGCGTCGAGCAAAAAACGCAGGCAACGGCGAGCCTGCGTTTCACGGTCTCCGACACCGGCATCGGCATTGAGCCCGCCGCCCGCGACCAGCTCTTTCAGCCATTCATGCAGGCGGACAAGAGCACGCGCCGCCGCTACGGCGGCACCGGGCTCGGTCTTTCCATATCGAAGCGCTTCATCAGCCTCATGGGCGGCGAGATCGGCTATCACCCCGGCGAGCCGTCAGGTTCCGTATTCTGGTTCACCGTCCCCTGCCGCCTGGAAGACAATGAGCAAGAATAAGCGCGCCCTGGTGGTAGATGACGACGAGGCCATCGCTTTGATGGTCAAGCTGCAGCTCAGGAAGCTCGGGGTGTCCGCCGATGTTGCCGCCAGCGGAGCGCAGGCGCTTGATCTGTTCAAGGACAAAAACTACGACATCGTTTTTTTGGATATTCAGATGCCGGAGATGGATGGCTTCGAGGCTACCAGGGAGCTAAGGGCGATAGAAAAGCAGGTGCCGAAGGGGCGGTCGACTATCGTCGCCATGACCGCTTCGCTGGACGAGGTTCGGGCCAGGGCGTCCGGAATGGACGATTTCCTGTTCAAGCCTTTCCGGCTCGACAATCTCAAGCAGATTGTCGATAAGTGGGTAGCCTGACGCTGCACCCGCCGGCCGCTCAAAAGCGCCCGCCGCGCGGCCCGAACAGGCTGACGCCGACGCCCAGCAAGGTGATCCCCATGGCCAGGTAGGTGCCGGGAGTGGGCGTGAAGCTCTTCTCGAGCAGCGCGTCCACGCCGAGCGCAATCAGTGGCGGGTAGAAGACCAGGGTGGAGATGGTCATCAGACGCACCCGCTTGAGCAAATAGAAATAGGCCACAAAGGCGGTCACCGAGCCGAAGATGCCGAGATACACCACCGCCAGCGAGGGCACGAGCGGCACCGGCCAGGCCACCGGCCGGCGCTCGACGACCGCGGCCAAAAGCCAGAAGACCAGCCCACAGACAAGCGAGTAAAAGGCGGCCGAGAACATCGGGTTCTGCTCCCGGGTGTTGTGCTTGAGAATGGCGTTGTTCACGGTCGACGTGGCCACCGAGCCCAGGAGCATGAGGACGGCCAGCGCCTGCGTCGATGATGCCTGAAGCGAGTCCTGAAAGATGACCAGCACCCCGGTCAGGGCGATAAGCGAGCCGGCGACGGAGGCCCGGGAGACGCGCTCCGTGCGCGAGACGGTGGCCACGACCGCCATCATCAGCGGCGTGGTCGAGCTGATGATCGCCGCCATGCCGCCGGATACCCAGCGCTCGGCCGTGTAGACCAGGCCGAAGCCCAGCGAGCTCAGCAAGCCGGCGACAACCAGCCAGGCGATATTTCGCCCGCTGGCATTGCCGGCCCGCACCACGCCCAGCGGCCACATGCAGGCGAAGACCAGGGCCGCCACGGTGAAGCGCAGGGCGGCGGCCAGGAAGGGCGAAAAACCGGACGGCGACACGCAGACGCGAATGGCATACCAGGTGGTGCCCCAGATGATGGCGCAGGTGATATAGGCCAGCACGACGCCGGCCGTCTCTGGCACGCGGGCCGGCCAGGCGCGCGGCGAGGCGACCGGCTCGATGGTGTCTGTTTTTTCCTGGGGCATAAGGCAAAGCACGAGGCGGGCGCCGCAAGCGCCGGGCAAAGGAGCAATTCTAGCAAACAGGGCGGCTAGTCGAAGAAGACCCCGGCGAGCTTGTAAAAGTCCGGGTCGAGCGTCTTCAGCTGCCCGACGCCGGCCTCGATCGGGACATCGACAATCTTGCCGCCGGAAAGGGCGACCATCCTGCCGAATTTCCCTTCGTGAACCAGGTCCGCCGCCGCCACCCCGAAGCGGGTGGAAAGCACGCGGTCGAAGGCCGTAGGCGAGCCGCCGCGCTGGATGTGGCCGAGTACCACGGCTCTCGTCTCGAAGCCGGTCTCCTTCTCAAGAAGCTTAGCCAGCCGCTCGCCGATGCCGCCCAGTTGCACGTGCCCGAACGCGTCCAGGGCCTGCGACTTGAGCACCTCCTCGTCCAGGAACTTGGCGCCCTCGGCCACCACCACGATCGAATAGTTGCGTCCGGCGGCGTGTCCTCTTTTCAAGGAATCGACCACCTGCTGGAGATCGATGGCGATCTCCGGCACCAGTATGTAGTGAGCACCGCCGGCGATACCACCATAAGCGGCGATCCAGCCGGCATGCCGTCCCATCACCTCGCACACCAGAACACGGTTGTGCGATTCGGCCGTGGTGTGCAGGCGATCGATGCACTCGCTGACGATGCTTACCGCGGTGTCGAATCCGAAGGTGAAGTCGGTGGCGCTCAGATCGTTGTCGATCGTCTTCGGCACGCAAACCACGTTCAGCCCGAACTCCTTGTTGAGCTTGTGGGCCACGCCGCAGGTGTCCTCGCCGCCGACCGCGATGAGCGCGTCGAGCTTGTTGCTCTTCATGCTCTCCATTACCCGCCCCGGCCCGCCCTCCTTCTTAAAGGGATTGGTCCGCGAGGTCTTCAAGATCGTTCCGCCCTGCTGGATCAGATCCGCCGTGCCCTCGACGGTGAGCGGCATCGTCTTGCCCTCGATCGGGCCCTTCCAGCCCTCGAGAAAGCCCAGCACCTCGTGATTGTAATCGCGGACGCTGCGGCGCACCACAGCGCGAATTACCGCGTTCAAACCCGGGCAGTCGCCGCCGCCGGTCAGGATCCCGATTCGCATAGCCAACTAGCCTCCCGCTTCTAATTGCGCCAGGAGCACCGGCTTGAAAAGCCCGGGCTCCTGGCATGGCCGCCACTTGCCAAGCGGCCCGCCAGACAAACAGGCTTTAGTATAAGAGACGGGCGGCGGGGAAAAGGAAACGGCGTGGCAATCGTTGCAATATTCATCCTTGTCCTTATCCTCTGCCTCTGCTTCACCTACACAAACGGATTCCAGGACGGCAGCTCCGTGGCCGCCAGCGCCATCGGCAGCCGCGCCCTGACGCCGGTGCAGACAGCGCTCCTGGTCTTGACGTTTGAGTTTGCCGGGGCGCTCTTCGGCGGATCGGCGGTCGCCAACACCATTCAATCGATCACCTCCTGGCCCGATCGCGCCGACCTGCTGCCGGTTCTGGCCAGCGGGCTGGCGGCGGCGATCCTCTGGAACTACATCACCAAACTGCTGCGCGTGCCCTCCAGCTCAACCCACGCGCTGGTCGGCGGCATCCTTGGAGCCGTTTACGCGGCAAGCGGCGGCACGCATTACATTGTCTGGGGCAGGTTCGACTCGCTCCTCCATTCGACGGGCGTCTGGAAGGTGGTGCTCAGCCTGTTCATCTCCCCGCTTCTGGGATTCGCCGGCGGCTGGCTCGTGCTGAACGTGGCCACCCTCGTCCTGCTGCGCGCCACCAACCGCGTCAACCAGGCGATCAAAAGCCTCCAGTGGCTGACCACGGCGGCGCTTGCTTTCGGGCACGGCGCCAACGACACGCAGAAAGCCATGGGGGTGATGCTTCTGGCCCTGACGGCGGCCGGCTTCGGGCAAGAAAATCAGATCCCCCTGTGGACGCGCCTGCTCATAGGGGCCGCCATGGCTTGCGGCATCGCCTCCATGGTCCCGGGCATAGTCAGGCGCGTCGGCTCCGGGATCATCAAGCTGACGGCGATCGACGCGCTGTCCGCGCAGACGGCCTCGGCGGTCATTCTCGTGGCAGGGTCCCTGGGCGGCGGTCCGGTATCGGCAACACAACTCATCTCCTCGACGGTGATGGGCGTGGGCTTCGCCAAACGGCGCAAGGGGGTGCGCTGGCTGGTGGCAAAGGACATGCTCATGGCCTGGTTCCTTACCATTCCCTGCGCGGGCGCGCTTGCCTGGCTCATACACCTCGGGCTCCTCCACTGGCTCGAGGACCTGCTGGCAGCGCGCTGAATCATGCGGCAGCCGGTCCGGTTCACGGGGCGTGTCTGTCAGTTACGGCAATAATCAGTTCAACTGATGATTAGTCGAGAAGAGGCAGGGATTTTCGGGCTATTCAGATTTAGATTAACAAGCACTAATCTCTTTTGGGCGAACAATTTGGAACCGCCAGCGTCTAAACGCGCAGGTCGATTCGATGGTCGGCCAGCAAACTGGAAAGTCGGAGGACAAGATTATGAAACGGGTCATGCTAGGGGTGCTTTTGGGGGGTCTGATGATATCCAGCCTGAGCCTCGGCACACCGGCTCAAGCACACGATCACGACGACTGGTGCCGCTGGCGAGCCCACAGGAACTGGGCCGCGAGCAGATGGAACCCGTACGTCAACAACATGTATTACGCCAACCCGTATTACGCGCCGGCCGCCAATCTCTCGCTGTGGCAGCGTATTCGCTACGGCCTCTTCTAGGGCCCGCCGCTGGTAACGGCACAACACCAAAAGGACATCTTTTCGATTGGAGGATTCTTTATGAAGCCGAGTAAGACTGAGGTCTGCAGATTTCTGGTGGTAGTGGGACTGGTCGGCCTGCCGGCTGTGGCATACGCCGCCAATCTGGTGGCGGAAAGGGACGACGCCGCAGTGACCGTTCCAGTGGCGTCGAGGGCAAAGGACTCCAGCAAGTGCTCGCGGCAAGGCCGGGAAAGCCGCAAGCTCTCCACCGGTGAGCTGGAGAAGATGGCCAGCCTCAAGGACCAGCTCCTGGCCAGCACCGGCCCGCAGACGACCCAGCTGAGGCTGCTGGAGCGTCAGCTGCGAGAGCAGCTCGCCAAACAAAATATTGACAAGGATCAGGTCATGCAGACCCAGTCCCGGATCAACGCCCTGCGCGACCAGCTCTCCAACGCCCGCCTGAGCTATCGCCTGGACATGATGTCCATCCTCACCCCGGAGCAGAAAGAGCAGGTGCAGCGCCGGCTGCTCGTCTCCAACGCTTTCGGCGGCTTCCGCCACCACCGGCGCCACTGCAAAGAAAGCGGCGAACGCGCAGTGGCCCGGTCGTAAGCCAGTGGGCGCATCCCGGCAGGATTTCCATCCCCGGAACCAGACAGCCTCCCGGCCTCGCCGGCCGGGAGGCTGTTGTTTGCGCCCGCCTTGCTCACCGCGTGCAGACTATTAAGTTTCGCTTTTTAGTGAGCGCCCGGCAGGCGCGCGATGATAAAAGAGTTGGTGTCGGCCTCCTTCCCTTGAGGGCAGAGAATTGAACCTGTACGAATACGAAGCCAAGAGCATCTTTTCCCAGTTTGGAATCAATATTCCGCCGGGCATGCGCGTGACCAAACCGGAGGAGCTGAGGAAGGTTTTCTTCGGCTATCCGCTGACCCTGAAGTGCCAGGTGCTGTCCGGCGGTCGCGGCAAGGCAGGCGGCATCAAGTTCGCCAGGGATCTCAAGGAAGGCGAGGCGCTGGCAAAGCAGCTGCTGGAGATGACCATCGGCGGTTCCAGGACCGAAAGCCTGCTCGTGGAGCCGAAGGTGGCGATCGCCAGGGAGCTCTATCTCTCCGTCACCCTCGACCGCGAGCAGGGCTGCCCGATCTTCATCGGCAGCGCCGAGGGCGGCATCGAGATCGAGTCGTCGGCCAATGTGGTCACGGTTCCCATTCCTTACCCCTATCAGCCTTACGTCGCCCGCGACCTGGCCAAACGGATGGGCTTGAGCGGCAACCTGCTGTCCAAGGTGGCCGACCTGGCGACCAGGCTGTACAACTGCTTCGAGAAGATGGACCTCGACCTGGCCGAGGTGAACCCGCTGGTGGTCACCGAAGGGGAAGAGGTTGTGGCGCTGGACGGCAAGATCATCGCCAACGACGACTCCCTGGGCAGGCAGCCTTACTTCAAGGGCTGGCAGTCCAAGCACCTGGTCGATCTCTCCGACCGCGAGTGCCGCTCGCGCCTCATGGGTCTTAACCTCGTCGAGTTGGACGGCAACATCGGCATCCTCTGCAACGGCGCCGGGCTGACCATGGCCACCATGGATATGGTCAAGAAGTTCGGCGGCCGCCCGGCCACCTTCCTGGATGTCGGCGGCGGCTCCGACCAGGAGAAGACGCTTTTCGCCCTCGAGATCGTCGCCGAGAACCCGAACGTCGATGTCATCCTCCTCAACATCCTGGGCGGCATCACGGCCTGCGACGACGTCGCCGGCGCCCTGGTCAACTTCATGAAGAAGAGCCCCGAGTCCAGGCTGGTGGTTCGCCTGCGCGGCAACAATCAGGAGATCGCCGAGAAGATGCTCGCCGAATCCGGGCTGAAGCTCATCCCGGATCTGGAGCCGGCGGTCAAGGAGGCCATCGAAAAGTCCAGGACCCTGGCAGGCGCACGGAATTAACTGAGGAGAGACAATCGTGATTCTGGTAAACAAGGACACCAAAGTGATCGTTCAGGGCGCCACCGGCAAGATGGGTGCCGCCCACACCAAGCGCATGCTCGCCTACGGAACCAAGATTGTCGGCGGCGTGACCCCCGGCAAGGGCGGCACCACCATACACGGGGTGCCGGTCTTCGACACCGTGCGCGAGGCCGTCGACGCCACCGGCGCCACCGCCTCGGTAATTTTCGTTCCCCCTTACCTGGCCCTGGATGCCGGCTGCGAGGCGGCCGCCGCCGGCATCGGGCTCATCGTGCTCATTACCGAGGGCATCCCGCCGCAGGACACGGCCAAGCTGGTCGCAAACACAAGGGCCCGCGACGTGCGCCTGATCGGGCCCAACTGCCCCGGCATCATCACGCCCGGCGAGACGCTCCTGGGCATCCTGCCCGGGGTCATCTTCAAACCGGGCCCGGTGGGCATGATCAGCCGCAGCGGCACCCTTACCTATGAGATCGCCCTGGTGCTCAGCGATGCCGGGCACGGTCAGTCGACCTGCGTCGGGGTCGGCGGCGACCCGGTGAAGGGGATGGGTTACCCGGAGCTGCTTTCAGCCTTCAATGACGACCCGGCCACCGAGGTGATCGTTCTTATCGGGGAGATTGGCGGCAGCGCCGAGGAGGAGGCTGCCACCTTCATCTCGGAGCGCATCAAAAAGCCGGTCGTCGCCTACATCGCCGGACAGACGGCACCGCCCGGCAAACGGATGGGCCACGCCGGCGCCATTATCTCCGGCGGCAAGGGCACGGCCGAGTCAAAGATGAAGGCGTTGAAGGCTGCCGGCGCCCACGTGGCGACCACCCCCGGCGAGGTGGTGGAGATGGTCACCACCGCCCGCGGGCAGCTGCTCAGAACGTAGATAGCCTGCAGATATCCGATGTGCCCGGCAGGCAGCGCCTGCTGCCGCGTTGCATTTCTCGGCCCTGAGGGTACAATGGTTTCGGGTACCCCTGAATACCAGACCTTAAGCCTATTCGTCGGCACGCAAGGTCACCGCTGGCAACCATGGACAACAACGGAAACGAGCTGGATCCCCCCGGTGTCGACGGCGTGAAGCGCGCACTTGTCTTACCGGGTGGCGGCGGCAGAGGCGCTTACCAGGTAGGCGTCTACAAGGCGCTCCACGAGCGAGGCATAAAATTCGACCTTGCGCTCGGCACCAGCATTGGTGCGCTGAACGCGGCCATGATTGCCCAGGGCGATCTCGAGCGCCTGGAGAACCTGTGGGGCTCGCTGCGGAGCAAGGATGTCTTTCGCCTGCCCAATGCGCAGCAGCTGAGCCACATGCTTCTCGGGCAGAAACTGGGTCTTCTGGACTCGACGCCGCTCGAGCAGATCCTCCGCCGCGAGGCTGACCTGCAGAAGCTCAAGGCCAGCCAGATGAAGGTTTATCTTTTCACCACCGACCTGTGCAGCCTGGAGACTCGGATGATCGCAGTCGACGAGATCATGTCCACCAACGAGCTTATCGACGCGTTCATGGCCACGTCGGCGGTGCCGATGGCTTTCCCGCCGCGCCACCTGTACGGCAAGGGTCTGTGGGTCGACGCCGGTCTGGTGCGCAACACGCCGTTGCAGGCGGCCATCGATATGGGGGCCGAGGAGATCTACATGGTGCTCCTCAACCCGGACAAAGTCGAAGCCTGCCCGGCCAATATGTGGCAGGTCATCGCCCGCTGCCTGGATATCGTCCTTGACGCGTCGGCGAAAAAGGAGATTCATCTCTCGGAGCTGTACAACCGTTTGATCGTGGAAGGCGCCGCCGAAGCCCGTGGCCGCAGGCGGGTGAACATTCACGTCTTCCAGCCGCACAAGCCGGTTGACACGACGCTTCTGGAGATTGACCCCGAGCGCTCCCGCCGCCTCATTCGCCAGGGCTATGACGATGCCGTCGAGCAGCTGCGGGAGATGGAGCGGGCGGCCGCGCCCCTGGTAATCGGCGGCGAGCCTGCCGAGATGGCGCCATAGGCTCCGCGAAGATTCACTGGGTCGGCGGCTTCTCCCTGATAAGATCTTGGCACCGCGATTTTCCCAACGCGACAGGAGTGTTTGTCATGGCCAACTTTCCACCGGTGCCACCATTCGACGCCGGGACAGCAGCAGAGAAGGTGCGCAAGGCCGAGGACGCCTGGAACAGTCGTGATCCGGAGCGGGTGGCGCTTGCCTACAGCGAGGACAGCAACTGGCGAAATCGGGCCGAATTCTTCTCGGGGCGCAAGGAGATCATCGCCTTCCTCAAGCGCAAGTGGGCTCGGGAACTTGATTACAGGCTGATCAAAGAGGTCTGGGCATTCGCAGGCAACCGCATCGCCGTGCGATTTTGCTACGAGTGGCACGACGACAGCGGCAGCTGGTTCCGCTCGTACGGCAACGAGAACTGGGAGTTCGACGAGAAAGGCTTGATGCGCCGGCGAATCGCCAGCATCAACGACCTGCCGATCGGCCAGGGCGAGCGCAAATTTCACTGGCCGCTCGGACGCAGACCGGACGACCATCCGGGGCTGAGCGCGCTGGGTCTGTAGGCCCGGTCGTGTTTCCGAGTCACGCCAGCGGGCGAGCGCTTAATATTGAAAGCCGTTTCTGCGCAGGTGCACCATCGGCTCGGCGGCCCCGTCGAGCAAGCCGCCGTCGATAATCTCGCCCAGCACGACCACGTGGTCGCCGGCGTCCACGATCGTTCTGGTCAGGCAATCGAGATAGGACGCCGCGCCGGCAAGAACGGGGCCGCCCTGTCCGGCAGGCATAAGCTCCAGCCCGGCGAACCTGTCCATGCCGGCGGCGAAAGGTTTGGCGAAGTTCTTGAAGGCGTCAGTGTTGCTCTTGGACAGGACGTTTACCGTAAAACGCGAGCCGACTCCCAGCAGCTCCAGCAGATGGCGCTGCTTTTGAACGGCAACCGAAATCATAGGCGGCTCGAAGGCGGCCTGGTTGATCCACGAAGCCAAAAGCCCGTCGCGCTCCCCGTCACGCTCGGTGGTCACGACGAACACACCGCTGGCGATGCGCCCGATTGCCCTGCCGATCGCTTCTTTTTTCTCCATCGTCCAGTCGCCTGCGCTTATGGAAGCTGCCGATTTTGCTGTCGCCTGCATGGAACCCCTGCTCTATCGCCAGATGCCGCGCTCACCATGCCATTATAGGTCCAGACGGAGCCGGAATCCCCGGGGTAAAGAAAAATATCAGCAGGGCACGCGGCTAAAACAAGCCGGCCAGCCGCCGCCGTTTTGCCGCCACCGCCACCTGCTCGGGCGGAGCGGCCTTGCGCCGCTTGTGCCTGAAGTACCAGAGCATCACCGCCCGGGCCAGCTTCACCCCGTCATGATGCCCGGAAAGCTCATGGCTGACCAGCGGCCGGCGGATAACCCGGACGCCGAGCTCACGCAGACGCTCCGGGTCGTAGGTGACCGGGGTGACCTCCGGGCTGCACGGCTGTCCCGGACCCTCATCGTTGACCAGGACGGCATCAATGAATTTGTAGCCGGCTCCGGGAGGGCAGCCCGCGTGCGCCAGCACCGCCTGAACATGATCCGCGACGGAATAGTCGGTCGTCTCGCCTATCTGGGTCATCACGTTGCAAACGTAAATCTTCCTGGCGCGAGCCTGCCTCACCGCGTCGGCGATCCCCTGCACGAGCAGGTTTGGAATAACCGATGTGTACAGGCTGCCCGGTCCGAGCACAATGAGCTCCGCATTGAGAATCGCCTGGATCGCCTCCGGAAGCGCCTTGGGCTGCGCAGGCTCGCAATGCATCCGCCTGATGCGCCCGTTCGCCTTCGGTATCTGAGACTCGCCCCTGACGACCCGGCCGTCTTCGAGCTCGGCGACAAGAACCACGTTGCTCAGGCTGGCGGGCAGAACCAGTCCGCAGCTGTTCAAGACGCGGCTGGCGACGCGCACCGCCTCCACCATGTCGCCCTTGGTCAGCGAGCAGAGCGCGGTCAGGAAGAGATTGCCGAAGCTGTGCCCTTCCAACCCCTGCCCCGACTCGAAGCGGTACTGAAACAGCTCGGTGACCAGCTTGTCCTCATCGGCGAGCGCGGTTATGCAGTGGCGGATGTCGCCGGGCGGCAGGACGCCGAGCTCCTGGCGCAACCGCCCGCTGCTGCCGCCGTCATCGCCGACGGTGACGATGGCGGTTATGTTGTTGGTGTAATTCTTGAGCCCTTTCAGAAGATTGGACAGTCCGGTGCCGCCGCCGACAACGACGACGCGCGGGCCCTGATCCAGGTGGCGCCGCCGGTAGAGGACATCGGGAATGGATTCCCGATCGGCGGGCAGGTAGGCGCCCAGCACGGACATGGTGATGCGGGCGATGGCCATGCAGACGATGACACCACCGGCGGTGATTACCAGCAGGCCGCTTATCCGGTGCGGCACCACGTGCACGGCGTCCTCCATCATATCCCTGATAAAGGCGCCGGTGACCGTAATCGGGTGATAGCCGAGCAGGAGCAGCACGCCCAGGACGATGCAGAAGATGCCCACCAGCACGATGGCGATCCAGCGCTTCAACCCGGGAAGCATGAGCCGGCCTATGCGATAGTCCCAGGAATGCTTCATTGCCGCTCCTCGCCAAGCTCGCGATGCCGCCGCCGGACGCTGTAGGCGGGGAAGATCTCTTGCAGGCGCGCGGCGAGAACCTCCACCAGGGCGGTGGAGCGGTGCTGCCCTCCCGTGCAGCCTAGGGCGATCGTGAACTCGCTTATATCGTTGTCCTCGAACCGGGGCAGCACCCTGGTCAGCAGGTCGAGCACCAGATCCACAAACTCCCCGGCCGCGCCCTGTCCCATCACATATTCCCTTACCGGGCCATCGAGACCGGTCAGCACGCGCAGCTCGGGAACCCAGAAGGGGTTCTTGAGGAAGCGCACGTCGAAAACCATGTTTGCCGGCGGCGGCGGACCCTCCTTGTAGCCGAACGAGGTCACCGTGACCACCAGGCTCCGGCCGTCGGGCTCACCGCCAGCCTCGCCCTGCGATAAGCCCAGGTCATCGGTCCTTGTTCGCTCCGTCGGCATCTGCCCTTCAGTCTCCCGCCTTTACATCAAGAAGTATAGGTTGCCGCGCCGGGTCGTGGCAAATCGGCAGCCGGCGTCTCGGACGGCCCTGCCGCCTCCTGCCCGGCCGGCAGCCGGCCCACCCAGTCCCCAAGGTTACATGCGCGCAAAACCGGACGCAGACCGGTGGCGGAGCAGGTCTCGAGGGTCCAGCCGCCGGCCAGCTCGAGGCGGGCGACGGCGAAGCCGCAGATCGGGCAGACCAGGGGGCTGCCGTCCGGGTTGGATGGCACGCAAAGCGGTTGTCCGCCCGGGCGGCCCAGGTGCTTGAGGAAGCGGTCGCCGGGCTGGCGCAATAGGCGCCTGGCCAGCCCGAGCCGAAGATGGTTCAGCCCCCCCACCGTCTCCTTGAAATTGAACGGCATAGGCGTCAGCCGACCATCGTCGTCGGTGCCGGCGGCTTGGATGCCGAGGCGCCGACGGCACCGAGCTGGCGCTCGAGCTCCTCGAGGTCGCCGTCGAGAAATCCATGTTTCGTAAGTTCCAGGTCGGCAGCCAGTTTCGAGACAGCCTTGTCGATGAAAACCCGCCCGTCCAGGTGATCCATCTCGTGCTGGATCGCCCTGCACAGCAGGTTTCCGACAGCCTCCAGCTTGATCTCCTTGCCGGACAGGTTCTGGTAGCGCACCACGATTCTCGAGTAGCGGCGCACCTCGAAAAACACATCCGGGAAGCTCAGGCAGCCCTCCAGGCCCACCATCTCCCCTTCGGCCTCCACGAGAACCGGGTTGATGAAAACAATCGGCTTTTTCGGCTCGTCCTGTCCGGCCGCGTCGATGACCATGATTCGCCTGGACACGCCCACCTGCGGGGCGGCCAGACCGACGCCATTGTTCTCGTACATGGTGTCGAGCATATCCTGCGCCAGCTTGCGCACCGACGAGTCGAAGGTGGTCACCTTCTTGGTCTTCTGCAAGAGAATCGGGTCGGGGTAATACTTGAGCTGAAGCTTGGACATGCTGGGCGGGTCTCCGGAAGATCAAGCCACACTGAGGCTCCCAGCCGATATTATCATACTCTTGGCAAGTTTTTCATGGGCCGGGTCGGGTTCACACTGTATCATTGGTGAACGGGCGGCGGTTCTCGGGCCGGCCTGCGACGGGGCGTCGATTGGTCGGGCTTATGGAAATCTTTACCTGGGGGTGATCGTGGGCAGGCGCGGCCGAATTTTGGTCTTGGCAGGTCTCCTTTCGGCTGCAGCTTTTTGCCGGCCGGGGGCCCTGGCCGGCCCGGAGTGGGGCTACGACGACGCGCCCTGGCCGCCGCGCGGGCAGGCAGCCGGGCCGGCCCGGGCGCTTTCCATAGTGCCCGGGCCGGCGGCCGCCAGGGGCTCCTGTCCGCCGGCAACCAGCACCGGCGGGCGTATGCGCCCCAAGGCAGCCCCGGCAGCCAGGGGCGCCAACCAGCCCCGGCCGGGACAGGAGACCAGGCAGGACAGGGCGATCCGCTACTGGCTCGATCTTTATTCCTTCGCCGGCGGGCAGAGCCTGTCCGCTGAACTAGAGGCCCGGATCAAGGAGAGCCTGGCAGAGAAGCTCGACGGCAACCGGGCTGGCGAGGTTACGGGCATACTGGATTTCTGGCCGCGCGTACAGGGGGCGCTCGACGCCGGCGCCGACCAGAAGGAGAACTACCGCGCCCTCCTGCGTTCTCTCGTCAGGCTGCAGGCGCGCCGGGCACCGCAGTCCAGGGAGGCGGATATTGCCGGCGAGCTGCTAGGCCCGGCCCGGATAGCGGTGGCGGGCAACCCGCCTTTGACGGAGGCGGCGATTGACGCCTACGCCGACATGGCCTGTTTCCTCTACGAGCAGAAGAACCCCGGCAAGACGGTGGACGCCGTGGACAACCGGGCCGTGTTCGCCTCGGTCATCCGCGACAAGTTCAAGGAGGCGCCGACCGACCGCGACCGGCAGGCGATGGCCAATTTCGATTTGAGCTGGGCCAGGTTCAAGATCCTCTGGGCCGCGGCCGACGAGGCCGGCAAGCAAAGCCTTCTCACTTCCTGGAGCCGGCACGGCACCGCCGGCAGTGCAGGACCGAAAGACCAGACCCTGGACCTGCTTTTGAGCAAGGGTCCCTGGGCGAGCGCATTCTGAGGCCTTATCGCAAGCGCAGCTTCAAGCCCGAGCACATGAGCCACACGGTATGGGCGCGGTGGGCGAAGGCCTGGTTGGCCAGTCCAAGCAGGTCTCGATATGCCCTTCCCAGCGGCGTGCTCGGAACCACGCCCCAGCCCACCTCGTTGGTCACAGCCACAAACTCCAGATCTCTGCGCTCATCGATCGCCGCCAGAAGCCGCTCGATCGCCTGTGAGATCAGATCGGCGCGCGTGTACGGATCATCGCCTTCTTGAAAACCGTCAAGGAGCAGGTTCGAGACGTAGACGGACAGGCAGTCGATGAGGACGAAACCGGGGCCGGCAGGCAGGCCCCGCACGCAGACATCCAGCTCGCGCCCGACCTCCACCGTCACCCAGCTGCCCGGACGCCGCTGCCGGTGCCGTTCTATGCGCGAGACGCCCTCGCGGTCTTCCTCCCATCGCTGCATGGTTGCCAGGTAGTAGACCTGACCATCTGACCCGGCAGCCAGCGTCTCGGCCAGCTCCGACTTTCCCGAACGCGCTGCCCCGGTGATGAGCGTCAGGTGCCTGGTCGTGTTGTCATGCACGCGAGCGATTCCTTAAACGAGCCATTTTGTCTTGCACGGGGGAGCGAAAGCGCATATCCTAAAGGACCACTTCAGCTTTCCTTAACCAACCGCGCGCATGCAGATGGCTGATCGATTCTCGCTGGAAGTCTATCAAGCTTTCATGGTCGGTTATGTGCGCCGGATCAACGAGGCGACGTTGCAAGTCGCCGTAGGCGGGGTCAAGATCGGCTCGGCGAAGTACTCGCGCCTGGCTCAGATCAACCTGAAAACGTCCATCATCACCTTCTCGCGTTACGCAATCGAGAACGTCCCGGAGCGCGGGCGCCGCTACCTGGTCATTCACGAGCTGGCTCATGTGAGGGAGGCCAGTCACAACAGAAGTTTCTGGCGGACGGTCGAGCGCTACGAGCCCAACTACCGGCAGGTGGGCAAGGAGCTCGAGCTGGCCTTCAGGCGCAACGTGAGAGAAGACCGGATGTCGCAGGGCGGCGTCAAACTGGCGAACCCTCTGAGCGGACGCCTGGAGGTTCCCAAGCTTCTCCTTTCGCCGGCCCTTGTGGCGCTGGATGCTCTTGCCGGACAGGCGGTGGGCGAGACGGCCGACGCGGACGGGGAGGAGTTCGCCTGCACGGATGAGGAATTCGCGGACTGCGACTGCGGCATCATGCATGGTGGCTCGGAGCTCGTCCTGACCCGCGGCCTTCCATAGTCGACAGCCCGAGCACCGCGCCGGCAAAGAGTCCCGGGGCGCGCCGCAGCGATCGGCTTTGCCTTTTCCTGCACACTAATTTATTATCAGGTTGTCGTCATATCCGGCGTCCCCCGCCTGACACACAGGGTAGAATTGGCTTGGCGTCCAGACACTGGCGGGGCGGATGATGTAGGGCTTCTGCATGAACAATCGAAGAGTTGTAGTAACCGGCATCGGGGTGGTAAGCCCGATCGGTATTGGTCGCAACGAGCTCTGGAAAGCTCTTCTCGAGGGGCGGAGCGGCGTAGGGCGGATCACCGCCTTTGATCCGGACAGCATCGGTCTGGAGACCAAGATTGCCGCCGAAGTCAAGGGATTCGACATCGCCGACTTCTTCCCGGACAGGCGCAAGGTCGGCTCTTTCCTCAAGGAGATGGACCGGGTGACCCTTTTCGCCATGGCCGCCGCCAAGATGGCCCTGGAGGACGCGCGCCTGGAGGTCCGCCAGTCAGCTAATCCGGAGCGGGTGGGGACATTCATCGGCACCGGCGTCGGCGGCCTTATCACCACCACTACCGACCAGATCAAGCTCATGGAAGGCGGGCCCAAGAAGCTCGGCCTGCGGACGATCATCAAGCTGATGCCGAACGCGCCCTCGGGCCAGGTGGCCATCGAGTACGGCGCCAAGGGCCGGGCCAAAAGCGAGGCCACGGCCTGCGCCAGCGGTCTGGACTCGCTGTTCGACGCCTACATGTACATCAAGAACAACCGCGCCGACGTGATGATCTCGGGCGGCACCGAAGCCTCGGTCAGCCCGTTTTCCGTCGCCTCCTTCGGCAACATGATGGCGCTGTCGAAGAGGAACGACGATCCGATGGGCGCCAGCCGCCCGTTCAGCCTCGACAGGGACGGCTTTGTGATTGGCGAGGGCGCCGTGATTCTCATTCTCGAGGAGCTCGAGCACGCGCTGCGCCGCAACGCTCCGATCGTCGCCGAGATCATAGGCGGCGGGGCCAGCTGCGACGCCACGCACATCGTGGCGCCGGACGAGTTCGGCGACGGCGCCGCCCGGGCCATGCGCGAGGCGCTGGCCGACGCGGGACTGGAGCCGCAAGACATCGATTACATAAACGCGCACGGCACCTCGACCCCGCTCAACGACGAGCGCGAGACGCTGGCAATCAAGACCGTCTTCGGCAGCCACGCCTACAAGGTGCCCATCTCCAGCACGAAGTCCATGGTCGGGCACCTGCTTGGCGCCGCGGGTGCGATCGGCGCCGCGGCCACGGCAATGTCGCTTGCCGAGCAGAAAATCCACCCGACGATAAACCTGACCAACCCGGATCCCAAGTGCGATCTGGATTACGTGCCCAACGTCTGGCGGCCGCTGACGATGACGCACGCCATGGTCGAGGCTCTGGGCTTCGGCGGGCACAACACCGTGCTGGTGATGCGCAAGTTCGTAGCTTAGACCTGCGCGGGGTTGTTGCGCTCCTCATCCGGATTGCTTGACCCGGGGCTCGGCTGGCTTGCCGCGACCACGGCCGGCGCGCTGCCTTCCTCGTCGTTGCCACCGGGCACGGTGGCAGCCTGCGCGGCAGCTCCGCCCAGGATCTTACCCATCATCCTGTGCTCTTGATCTTCGGCCTTGGAAAGCTTGAGCCCGGAGCGCCGCATGCCGCTCTCGCCGCTGCCGGATGGGATCAGGAACGGGAACCGCCTGGTCAGATCCTCATCATTGTTGATTGTCGGGCCGCCGCGCCCGCGGCGGTCGACTCCGCCTGCCAGAGCCAAGCGCGGATCGGTCGCCCGGTTGCCTGCCCCGGCCGCGATCTGCCTCTGCATGAGCATGATCGTCTGCGGGTCGAAGAGCGTGGTCACCACCCTTTGCGAATCGGCCTCGGCGCCGCCAATCCGCCTGGGCGGCGTGTAAATCGGCAGCGATCTCACCGGATCCTGCGCCGGCTGCGTTTCCTCGCCCTTGAGCAGAATGGGGCCGACGCGTCCGTCACCCTGCGTGTACCATGACCACCACGACGGCTGGGAGCGCTTGAGCTGCCTGGACAGCCCCACCGAAGCGGCGGTGTAGACCACCGGCATCTCCCCGGGGATTGCCTGGAGGTCGGCCCGGGGCGTTCCGAAAGCCTGCATCACCGGCGAGAAGGCCGGTCCTCCGGCGGGCGAGGCGAAGACCTGCGACGATGCTTTATCCTGCGTACCGCCCGCGCGGGCAAGCTCCTGCCCGCCGGCGGCCTGTCCGGCGGGCCGCTGCAGGGCGCCGGCGGCACCGGAGGCCGCACCGCCTGTAGTGGCAACCGCCTCCGCTCCTCCACCCGCTCCGTCCGCGGTGCCCTGTCCGGGAGCCTGACCGGGCAAGCCCTGCCTGGACTGCGTATCGGCGGTCGCGACGCCCTGTCCGGCCGGCTCGGCGAGCCGGCCCAGCATGTTGCCCAGCCCCGTGTAGGCAACGTAGGCGGCGTCGCTATAGAGATAAGCCTTGAGCGGCGTGGTTATCCAGGGGTTGCCGGCCAGCCCGCGCACCATCGCGCCGCCGCGGTATGCGTAGTTGACGGCGTTGTCGATGATATCCTGCAGCCGCTGCTGCCCGTCCCTCAAGGTGGCCGCGCTGCCGCCCGTCGCCCGGGCGAGGCTGACGCGGTCGATCGTGCCGGCCAGCGAGCCCTCCACCGGCTGACCGGCGCCGCCGGCGGCCAGATTGCGCTGGACATAAAGACCGGAGCCATCACCATATATGGTGCTGACTCCGCGATCGACGGAGAAGATCCTGCCCACCGAGGCTTCCGACTCGCTTATCTTGAGAGCGCCGGCCTGCCCGGCGCTGGTGGCGGCGGCATCGACGGCCTGGTTGTAAGCGGCGATGGCATTGCGCAATTGACCGGAGGCAGCCTGCAGAGCCTCCGGCGTGGCGGCCGAGTCGGCCACGACCGCTTGCAGGGCGATCAGGTTCTGCTCGACGCCGCTGGCCGTGCGCGTCACCGTCGCGCTGCCCAGCGCCCTGGCTTCGTCGAGCCTGGCCGTGATCCCGGCCGTGTTGGCCTCGAGGGTGGCGGCCGGCTCTGCGTAGCGGGATGCGATTATGGTATCACCGGCAGTGGCAGAGCGCCCGCCCGCCGAGATCGTGTCCGCGCGCGCTACCAGGCTGTCCGTCTGGGCGGCGCCCGCGCCAGGGGCCGCTTCGGACAGGCGGGTGGCTGTCCGTCCCGCGGTGGCTGCCGCGTCCAGTCGGGCCGCGTCGGTGACCGGCGCCAGATCGGCTGCGGCCGTGGCCGCGCCCCGGAACTCGGCCACCGTCCGATCGCCCACGGTGACGCCGGCGTCGGCCAGCGAGCTGCCCCGGACAGCGTCGTTGTAGGCGGCAAGCGAGCGGTCGAACCGGGCCAGCGCCCGGTCGCGGGCGGCGGCGTCGGCGGCCGCGCTCACGCCGCGCATGTCGCCCTCGAGCTGCTGCGCCCGCGCGTCGATAACCGCGGCGTCCCGGGTGCCCGCAGACAGCCGGCGGGCGGTCTGCAGCTGCTGGGTGATCTCCTGCTGCCTGAGCTCCAGGTTGTCGAGCGCCGCGCCGGAGGCTCCCCTGGCCTCGGCCAGGGCCGAGGCCCCGCCCGACGGCGTGAAGTCGAGCGTGCGGGCGGCTCTCCGGAAGTCGTTGGCAAACTGGTCGGTGACGCGCAGGTCGCTGCCCGCCGTGCCGGCAAAGGAGCTGTCGGCAACGGCGGCGTTGTATTCGGCAAGCGAGCGCTCGAAGCGCCCGAGCGCCTGCTCGCGGGCGGCAGCGTCGGAGGCGGCGCTGACGCCGCGCATGTCGCGCTCGAGCTGTCCGGCCCGCGCTTGCAGGTTGAGCGCCTCCTGCGAGCTGGAGCCGGCCGTCAGATCCCTCACCTTTTGAATCTGCCTGCTGACCGCCTGCTCGCTGGTGGTGAGCGCGGTGGGGGCCTCGCCGGCAACCAGGCTGCCGACGCTGACCTGGCTGAGATCCAGGCCCTGCGGCGCCCTGGTGAGCAAGGACTCGAAATCGGCAAGGGCGCGGTCGCTTATCCTTGCCGCCCCGGCATCGGGCATGCCGTCCAGCAACCGATTGTACTCGGTCACCCGCTCCCGCAGCTGGCGCAGGGCCACCGTTCTTGCCTCCGGGCCCTGGGCCCGCTGGGCAAGGGCCATCGCCTCGTCGACGTTCCTGGACTCCCGGGCAAGCGCGGTGGTGGTCCTGGTTGCCGTGGCCGCGTCCGCGGTCGTCCCGGCGTCGCTTGCCAGCTGCCGGGCCATCGTCGTTTGAGCGGAAAGGGCGTCGGAGCTGGCCCTCAGCTCGGCAAGCAGGCGGTCCGTCTCCTGGGCGCCGCGCACAACCTGGGCGCTGCCGGCCGCGCGGTCAGCGGCCGCCAGGTCGCGCGACAGCGGGCTGAGGAAACGGGTGTTGGCGCCCAGCTCGCTGCCGCGGGCGAATACCCGCGAGGCGGCGCCGGCGCCGCTTGTGGCGTCGGCCAGCTCGCCGGTGCGCCCGAGCATGGTGGCGCCTTCCAGGGCATCCAGCGTCTCCGCGCCCCTGGACAGGCCGACCATGTCCCGGCCGAAGCTCATCGCCTTGCCGCCGAGCCCGGTGCCATAGAGGAGCGTGCCGAAAAGGAAGAGCGACTTGCCGACCTGGACCCCCTTGTCCGTCGAGGAGCCGTTCTGGAAGGAGGTGACCTCCTGGTCCCACAGGCGGCTTATCGTGTTGCCCACCCCTTCCCGGCGGATAATGCTAAGTCCGGTGCCCACCTCGGAGGTGGTGTTGGAGAGCGAGGCGAAAAGCCCGAGGTTGGAGGTGCTGGGCGTCCTGCCCTGCTGAATGTCCCTGGTGACCTGGCCGACATTCGGGTTTACCAGCGAGTGGTAGACGCTCGAGCCGAGATCGACGGCGCCCAGCCCGAAACCCTTGAGAGTGCCCAGGGCGCCGGACAGGGAGAAGAGCGAACCACCATGCTGGGGCGGCTTCGGCGGATCCTTGGGTTTGACCGTGGTGGAGCTGTCGGCGTGGCCCTGGCCGCTGCCCTGCACGTTGAGCAGGTTCAGCTCCGGGCCGGTCTGATCGCTGGCCGGGCTGCCGGCGTTGCTTTCCAGATGGGACTGGAGCTGCAGCGTCCGCAGCTCGTCCAGCCTTTTGTTGAGATCGTCCAGTCCGCTCATGGAAATCGTGGAAATCCTTGCGCCGCTTACGTTCCGGAACCCAACCTTCCTTCATCGAATGCCGGATATGGTTGCCGGTGTACGCTTCTATCCGGTTCCGGGGGTAAATTTGACAGCCGGCGCCGCGTTTTCCCCAGGATATCCATAAATTGCCAACAAAAAATGGGGAAACTACGCATGCAATCGCGCCCTGGCCAGAATTTAATTCAAATCTATAACTCTATTAAACCCCAACTATCAGATTCCCATAAGGGCTGCCAGCCGGCGGCAGGCGCCCGCAACCGCGCCGGCGGCAGATAATGTGCCTTCGCTGCAGGCTGGTCAGCGCCCGCATGCTGAAATACCGACGGGCGGAGAAGGGACAGTTTCTTTCTCTTGGGACAGCCTGCTTCACTGCCGGCCGGCGCGGTCCCATCCTTGCCGGAGGTTCCGGGGCGCTTCTCGACGCAGTCATGGTCAGATCGGGGCTTTGACCAGGATCCACGCCGGCGGTGATAATATGCCGCGTAGGGCAGGCGCTTGCGCCGTCACCTGGTCGTGCCGATACGCCAACAGCGGATAATTAGGGTAGGTGACCGAAGATGCCTATCGGACAGGACGTAACGCGCATAGTGGGCAACACGCCCATGGTCAAGCTCGGCCGGCTGGGCGAGGGGCTGCCGGCGACGGTGGCCGTCAAGCTGGAGTCGCTCAACCCGCTGGGCTCGGTCAAGGACCGGATCGCGGTCTCCATGATCGACGAGGCCGAAAAGGACAAGCTCATCTGCCCGGGAAAGACCGTGCTGGTGGAGCCGACCTCCGGCAACACCGGCATCGGGCTGGCGTTTGTGTCCGCGGCCAGGCGCTACAAGCTCATCCTCACCATGCCCGACACGATGTCCATGGAGCGCCGCAAGCTCCTCCTGGCCTTGGGCGCGGAGCTGGTGCTCACCCCCGGCGAGGCCGGCATGAAAGGCGCGGTGGCACGGGCCGAGGAGATCCTGGCCACGACCAGCAACGCCTACATGCCGCAGCAGTTCAACAATCCCGCCAACCCCAAGATCCACCGGGAGACCACCGCCGAGGAGATCTGGCGCGATACGGCCGGGCAGGTGGATATCTTCGTTGCCGGCGTCGGCACCGGCGGCACGTTGACCGGGGTCGGCCAGGTGCTCAAGGCGCGCAAGCCGTCGGCCCAGGTAATCGCCGTCGAGCCGGCGGACAGCCCGGTGATAAGCCAGCACCGGGCGGGCCGGCCGCTGGCGCCCGGCCCGCACAAGATTCAAGGGCTGGGCGCCGGTTTCATCCCGGGCGTGCTCGACCTCTCGCTTATCGACGAGGTGGTGACCGTCACCAACGAGCAGGCGTTCAACTGGGCGACCAGGCTCATGCGCGAGGAGGGGATCCTGGGCGGGATAAGCAGCGGCGCCGCGGTGTACGCCGCGCTCGCCGTAGCCGGCCGCCCGGAGAACAGGGGCAAGCTCGTGGTCACGGTTCTGCCCAGCACCGGCGAGCGCTACCTGTCCACCCAGCTGTTCGGCAACCTGATTCAGGAGGGCACAGTGGCCGTGTAGCGGCAGATATGAGCGTGCGCGAAGAGATAGACAACATCTTGAGCAAGGATCCGGCGGCACGGAACCGGCTGGAGGTCGTGCTCTGCTATCCGGGCTTTCACGCGCTCATGTTCCACCGCATCGCCCACCGTCTCTGGAAAGCCGGCCTCGTCGTTCCGGCGCGCGTCGTCTCCCACATCTCGCGCATGCTGACCGGCATCGAGATTCATCCGGGCGCCGTGATCGGGCGGCGCTTTTTTATCGACCACGGCATGGGGGTGGTGATCGGCGAGACCACGGTGGTAGGCGACGATGTGGTGCTCTATCAGGGCGTAACCCTGGGCGCCGGCGCGGCCGCCCGCAAGGGGGCGGAGACGCGCGGGAAGAAACGGCACCCCACGCTCGGCAACGGGGTGGTCGTGGGCAGCGGCGCCGAGATTCAGGGACCGATTGCCATCGGCGACAACGTCCTTATCGCCTCCGGCTCGATCGTGCTCAAGGATGTGCCGCCGGACTCGATCGTCGTCGGTGTGCCCGGGCGGGTTCTCTACCGCGAGGGGCAGCGGGTCGGCGGGGTGCTGCCGGACATCGAGGCCGAGGCGATAAAGACGCTGCGAGCCCACGTGCTCAGGCTGGAGAAGAAGGTGGCCGAGCTCGCCGGAGCCGCCGAGCCTGCCCAACCCGAGCCTGAGCCGGCGCCGCCGGAGGTGCCGCCGTCCGAGATCGACGAGGAGGGGGCCGTGGGGATGGAGGCGGTGGACGCCTTCCTCCACGGCGCCGGCATCTGAGCGGCAGCCGGCTGGCGAGCGAGGTCGCGAGCCGGAGCCTGCCCGGCTCCGGCAGCCTGCCGCGGGGCTGATTAAAGGATAAAATTAGGACAGTCTCCGGGAATCAGTCGAAAGGAAGGCTCCATGCCAGAAACCGAGATAGAACGAGCGTTCGCCACACTGGCGGAAGCATTCACCAGCACCGAAGGACAGATCGTCGAGGAGATTGCCGCGCTGGAGCAGCAGATAGAGGAATTGAAGGGCCGCATAATCGAGCTTCACGGCAAGCAGGAGACTCTTGCCAACGACCGCAGCACCATCCAGGAGATGTATAACAAGTACTGTGGCGGCGACGGCGGCGGGCAGGCGGTAGAGTTCTAAAAGTGTTGATCTCATGACGGCAATCTCGTGTCCGTACTGCGGGGCGGCGATGAACCTTCCCCTCAGGTTTTGCGTGTCCTGCGGCAGAGCACTGTCCAGCAAGGAGTCGGGCAAACTCGGCGGGCTCAAGGCCTTGCTGCGAGCCGGGGTCACCAAGCGCCTGGAGGATCCGCCGGCGGCCGGCAATTTCGATCGGGCCAAACGCTCCTACGGCTTCGAGAGGTCGCTGCGCCAGCTCGTCCGGGCCGCCATCAACACCGCGCTCTTCATCGCGCTCTACGCGCTGGTTTTCACCTACGCCATGAAGGATCCCAAAGTGCACTCGCTGGTGCAGAAGCTCCTGTCGCGGCCCGCGCCGGCGAGCCAGCCCGAAAGCGCGCCGGCCGGGCGCCGCGAGCCTCAGCCGGCGGGCGCAGCCGGCGGGCCGGCCGCTGCCGGGGGCGCACACCCGCCCAACGCCCAGAAGCATCCGGGCGCGCGCCCCCCGCGTCCCTGACCGGCCGCCGCGATTATTCAGCTCGGGGGCCGCTCCCGGCGCCGGGGAGGTCTCGCTGGTCGGCAAGCCTGATTACGCCCATCTCGATGAGGAGGGCGAACTCCTCATGTTTCCAGGACTTGCGCACGGTCGGGGAATGGTAGAGCTCGGCCCGGATAAGCTTGTCACCAGCGCTGGTGACCTGATAGATGTACTCCTTTTTGTAATACGGCGGCGCCTTCACGGCCAGAAGCCGCCCTTTCTTGATCTCCTCGAGCGAGACCCCGGGCTTCCTGATGGTCACCCGGCGAGGCTTCTTGTCCGTCTTTTCCTGGGGCTCGTCCATCGCTCCTCCCGTGGTCCCGGCAGCCGATCGCAGGCGGCAGCTCGGGAATGAACCGCGGCCCTAGCGACCCACACCGACCAGCTGCCGCCCGAGCGCCACCTTGTGCAGATTGCCGGAGCCGTGGACGACCTGCAGCATCTTGGCGTCACGCATCAGCTTCTCCACCGGGTACTCGCGCGAGTAGCCGTAGCCTCCGAAGACCTGCACTGCATCCACGGCCACCCTCACCGCCATATCCAGGGCAAAGGTCCTGGCTATCACGGCCTGGGTGCCAGAAACCGTGCCGCTGTCCGACAGCCATGCCGCCTGCCAGGCAAGCAGTCGCGCCGCGCAAATGTCTTTGTCCATGTCGGCCACCATAAAGGCGACCGCCTGGTGGCTGGCAATCGGGAGCCCGAAGGTCACCCGTTGTTTGGAGTAGCGCATCGAGTGCTCCATGGCCGATCTGCCCAGCCCGACGGCGCTGCAGGAAAGGAGCGGATAGGCGCGCGCGGCGGCCAGTCCGAGAATCCTCGCCCCGTCGCCTTCCCGCCCTACCAGGCAGCGCCGGGGAACCTTAACATCCCGGAAAGTGACGGCTCGGAGATCAGCGGCGCGCTGCCCCATTCGTTTCCCGCCCTCACCGACCGCAATGCCCGCCGTGTCCCCGGGGATGACGAAAACGGACAGCCCGGCGGCGCCGCCGGCGGGATCGGTGGCCGCCACCAGACAATGCCAGCGAGCGACGCCGGCATTGATGCACCAGGATTTAGCGCCGTTAATCACGTACTCATCGCCGGCGCGTTTCGCGGTCGTCGTCGCCTTGAGCGCGTCGAGCTCCGAGCCCGGCTCGCTCGCGCAATAGGCGGCCAGCGAGAAATCGCCCGTCATCGGCTCGAGGAACTCTTTCTTCTGCTCATCGGTGCCTGCCACCAGCAGCGGTGCTTGCGCCAGATTGTTGCCGTCAAGGGCCGCACCTATCCCGGTGCATCCGGCGCCGAACTCCTCGGCGATCAGGCACCCGTCCAGCGTGCTCAGTCCGAGCCCGCCGTATCGCTCCGGTATATGCGCGCCGACAAGCCCGAGCTCCCAGGCCTTGCGCAAAATATCGCCGGCGAACTCGCCGGTCTCGTCATGGTAAGCAGCCCGGGGAGCAATCTCCTTCTCAACGAAGTCCCTTGCCAGCTGCTGATATTGGCGCTGCTCGTCCGTCAGCTTGAAGTCGGTCATCTCGTAATCTTATACACTTCTAAGACGCAGTGGCACGACCTAATTGTAATAAACAAAATGAGGATTGATCTGCCTTTTCGGCATCGGGCGGCTTCCCGACTAAAATTATCTTTACCAGGGCACCGGCAATCCGTCCGCGTTCCACTTGACCACAAGCGGCACTCGTGGTCATCATAGCGCTGTTCAGGTTGATGTTCCCCTGCCCGACGAAGCGGAAATGGCAGTACTGGTCGCACCATCCATCCTATCGGCGGATTTCGCCAACCTGGCCAGCGAGCTCAAGCGCGCCGAAGACGGCGGCGCGGACTGGATTCACGTCGACGTGATGGACGGGCACTTCGTGCCCAACCTGACCATCGGTGCGCCGGTCGTCCGCAGCATTCGGGCAGCCACCGGGTTGCCGCTGGACGTGCACCTGATGATCACGGACCCGGACCGCTACCTGGGCGACTTCGCGCAGGCCGGCTCCAACTACGTGACCGTGCACGCCGAAGCCTGCCTGCACCTGCAGCGCACGCTCTCCCAGATAAAGGCGCTGGGCATGAAGGCGGGCGTGGCCCTCAACCCGTCCACCCCCGAGGACCATCTCCAGTACGTGCTCGGCGACCTCGACCTGGTCTTGATCATGTCGGTCAACCCGGGATTCGGCGGGCAGCGCTTCATCGAGGCCGTGGTACCGAAAATCGCCCGGGTGAAAAGCATGCTCGCCGACGCCGGGCGCTCGGGCGTGCCGATCTCGGTCGACGGGGGCATCGACGCCGCCACCGGCAAGCTGGTCCATGAGGCGGGGGCGACTGTGCTGGTAGCCGGCAAGAGCATTTACGGTTCCGGCGATGTGGGGAAAGCCATCGCGAAATTGAGGGAGGGCTGCGCAAACAAGGCAAAGACGCATGCGTAACCGAAAAGGATTCCAAGACGCGGACCACCGCTTGACAAAGGAGCGCAAAATGGCAAACAAGGCCCTCATAGCTATAGCAGTCCTGGCGATGCTTTCGCCGGTGGCGACGGCGAAGGACGACTACATCATGGACACCTCCGACATCGGCAAGAGTCACCACGGGGTCGTCACCTCGGACCAGTTCCTCGAGCTGGGCATGAACACGCCCAACTCGCTGCGTCTCGAAGGCGAGCAGTCGCTGCGCATGGGGCACCTGGACCGGGCGATCATGGTGCTGCAGCGCTCGGTGGAGATGGCCCCGCTGGACATCGACGGCCGGATCATGTACGCGACGGCTCTGGAACAGAAGCTGGTGAGCCAGAAAGAGCGCGATCCGGCCCTCTTCAACTTCTGCGTCAAGCAGTGGCTGTTCGTGGCCAAAAAGTCCGAGTTCCCCGATCAAGCCTCCCAGGGTTTATCGCACCTCTACAACCTGACCGGCATGACGCCCAAAATGTGGCAGTCCAACCGCGCCTTCCTGAAGAAGGTTCTTCTGCCGGAGGACGGCTCCGTCAAGGTCGCCCTCGGCAAGGCCAAGAAGAAGGCATCAAAAGACGACTTTTAGTCGGAAGCCAGCGGGATTTTCGCTCCAATCCTTATCGCCGGTGGAATAAGGTACCGGTGTGAGGTTGGAAGAGGGAATGAGACGCTTCCGAAAGTTTTTCCCGGGACCTGCGCGAATACCCCCGGCAGTCCAGTTGCTGGCGGTTTTCCGGTAATTCCACTTTTCCGTCCCCGCGCAGATAATTTATCCTTGAAGCGCTGCGCACGTTTGTTCAAACGCCGGGCAAAGCGACCTTAATTTTCGCGAACAAGTCTTTTAATACTGCGTGCGCGAGAGGTCGATGCCGAGTCGGTTCTAAAACATCGGGCTCGATCGACTCCGGCGTCCGGTTGCTATGGCTTGCCGGATTCAGGACTGTTGCTGAGGGGACATAGCCTGCAGCCTACGCACCGTCGTGTTGTTGGGCTTGAGTGCGGCTGCTCTTTGGATCTGGTTGATCGCCATTTGCCGCTGCCATTGCCGCTCAAAGACCAGCACCAGTATGCGCAATACTGATTTTGGTCCGGCTGGATTGCGTGATTGAACTCGGACAGGGCCAGGTCGTACCGTGTATGTTCCAGCAACTGCTTGCCTTGTTCGATGTGATTTCGCTGGCTCGAGCAGGAAGATAGCGTCAGCAGGCAGAAAGACACGGCCAATAATGATGTTCCGCTATGAGTCTTCTTCATCACCGCCATCCTGATGCTGGCGCTCCTTCAGGGGGATGAGGGATGAGCCGTCTCTTCGCGGCTGGAGAGCAATCATGCTCTTTCTCTCACTTTTGATCTCGTTTTCTATAGGAGGCAGGCATCAACCCTCCGGCTGGGGTGGGCGCCGCCGTTGCTTTCTGTCGGAATGTTCGCGTTTTGCCCCGGCGCGGCGGCGCCTTGCCGCCGGGCCTGGTGGGGCGACGCGGGGTTGGACGCGTCGGCACGGCGGCGATCATTTCCGCCAGCTTTTCCAGCCAGTCCTCGACGTTGCGTGCCTGATCGCGATACTTCTGACTGGTCAAAATCAATTTTCCCTGCGAGGTCACGCGTCCGGCAAGTTTTATAAGAAACCTGGCCCGCACTTCTTCCGGTAAGCTCGGACTAAGCAGCACAGCCCAGCTCAGAACGGCCTTGCTGCTCACCTTGTTGACGTTCTGACCGCCCGGCCGGCCACTGCCGGCAAAGGTAAACCCGAACTCCTCGCGGGGGAGTTGGCAATTGAGGAGCTTCGCGCCGGCTACAATGATCTTGAAGACCGTCACGTCAAAGGATGGCGGTCTGGCCACAAGAGGTGGGCTCGACTTTCTGGGTCCGCCTCTTTTTTCAGCCTGAAGGCGGTTCGCCGATCCTGATAAGCCTGGTAAGTTCCCGATCAAAGGTCGCAGCAAAGGCTTGCTTTTCTCGCCGTCCATATTGTCTGGGCCCGCCAGTTATTTCACCTGTCATTCGAAGGTCGTGCATGAGGTTGCGAACGGACAGGCGCTCGCCGATGTTGTCCTCCGTGTACTTATCGCCACGAGGATCAATGACCACAATGCCCCTCGAAACCAGTGCATGGGCCAAAGGTATGTCCTGGGTCACCACCAGGTCCCAGCCTTCAGCGTGATCCTTAATGAAGTTGTCGGCGGCGTCCGGTGCCACATCCACGTGAGCAACGCAGAGATAGGGAGATGCCGGCACCGGCAAATCCTTGTTGGCTACAAATACAGTTGTGACAGATCTTCGATTCGCGGCCGTGGCGACAATGTCCTTGACGGCTCCAGGGCACGCATCGGCATCGACCCAAACTCTCATCTCACATCCGCCTCTACTCCGCGCCGAAGCCTGCTGCCGAGCTTGCCGTTCTACGGCCAATTGCCCTGGTCTGCGGACAGCCGAGTTATACCATGCTCATTGAGCATCGCGCAAAGGCGAAGCGGCGTCTCCTCGACCTGGTCCAACCTGACACACCGAAGAGACCTTCAAAGGCGCATGTCCTGAAGGAAGGGGAGTTTCTGGCGGTATGAGGTCAGCGAATCGAGAGCAATTTCGATCTGCATGACGCACTGGCCGGAGCCGGCATCGGCGACAACGGTACCCGCCGGGTCTATAACCCGGGATTGTCCCCGATAAGCGTTTTTCGGGTCGCTCCCGCAACGGTCAACGCCCACGACGGAGGCTTGATTCTCGATTGCCCGCGCCTGCAGCAGCACGCGCCAGTGCTCGGCTCTCTGCTGCGGCCAGCTCGCTATGACCACGAACAATTCTGCGCCTTTGGAAGCGGCATCTCGAAACAGCTCAGGAAATCTCAGGTCATAACAGATGAGCGGAACGACCTTGACTCCGCCCGTTTCGGCAACCACGACTCCGGCGCCGGGAGCGAGGTGTTTGTTTTCCCAGGCGATATCGAACTGGCAGCAAACCAGATTCAGCCGACTCTTTTGCTTGGCCTCATCAAACTCCATTTCCTGTCGCATCAGTGTTAGTGCCGTCCCCCGGGGACTGAAATGCCCCATGCACCTAAAGCCGGCTGCGTCTGGCCATGAGCCAGCGGATCCAGCTTCGGCCGACACGCGCAAGGCCGTAAATGATTGAGGCCAGCCCGACCAGCATCCAGGCAATCGGCACGTGATAGTCCGCCAGGTGCTGCCTTATCCTCGGCATCTCGCCCGGCAAGCTCTTGTCGGGGAGGAATTTCGCCACCTCGAGAACGAATCCGATGAACAGATTGAAAACACCGAAGACAAACCACGGCCACGCGGGAACCCAGATGAACAGGAGGGGGGCAAAGCCGATGAGCAGGAGTGTATCCGGCATCCAGATATAGGGCGATTTCGGGGAGATGACGAAGGCAAGAAAGAAGCTCAGCGTCCACAGCACGGCCGACACGATGGCCGCAATTTTGCGCTTCGCGCTTGCCGGCTCCCGGTGCGGCGAGCCTCCGTCATTCTTTGACTGCGCGAGTTTCACGATCCCTGCTTTCCACCAGCTCCTTTATCGATTCGACAATCTTGCGCACCTCGCGCGGCACCTGTCCGGCACTGCTAACGCTCTCAACAACCATACGGGCAAAGCCAATCTTATCAAAGCTCCCCAGCCCGCGCTTGCGCCACAGCCGGTCGATCGCCCGCATGCGCCCGCCCCGGTGCTGAATGTCTCCCGGCGCGATGCCTCCCGTCAGACGGTGCGAACGCAGGAACCTGTTGAGAAGGACAAGGAATTCCTGATCACCGAAAATGTCCTCGATCTCTCCGACCTCGAGCACGTGCAACCTGTCGCAGTCGCGCAAAGACCCCGAGACAACGGACGCCGGGGCCCTGGCGTCCGCATCCAGGACGGCAAGCACGGGGACGGTTGTCAGATCGCGCAAGTCGAGATACCGCCGCAAGACCTGGTTGGCGCCGCCGGCGGCGATGACGCAGACGCCCGCCGCGTCGAAATCGAAATCGAGGCATCTGGCCAGATGCGGCAGCAGGATCGCTTCGGTGGGGCCTTCGACAAGCAGCGCCATTCTGGGAAGAAAGCTGCCGGGCAAGCGAGGGCGCCAGCGGCTGAGCTGCGAGCAGAAGAACCGGTAAGCCCCGAGCACGACGGCTGCCGTCAGATCGCTTTCGAAGGCAGACGCCTGGTCGAGAAAGGAGAGCAGAAACTGCGCTCGGCTGTCCTGCGACCAGGGTCCCCGGTCGCCCAACCGGCGCCAATCAGGCACAACCACCGCGGCTCGCGCGACCCACCTCTGGGCGATTGATGGCAGACCCAGATCCTTTACCCAGGAAGGTTGCGAATCAAGATCGCCTTTGCGTCGAGAGAAGAAGAGATCGAAACTGGTGACGCTGAACCGCCTTGTGTCTTCCAGCGCAAGAGCTATGTTCAGAAGCACGCTGCCGGAGTCGCCGCCAATCGAGGCGCTGCCGAAAGTTCGCACGAATAGCTCGTCTTGTTCGCGGGGCGGCAAGGCATCCATCTCGCCGGCCTTGAGCTGGTTTTTTCTTGCGACAAGGCTGCTCAGGCGCGGCCAGCGACTGGCGGGGTCCTCAAAGATAAGGTACCGGTTGAGCAGCGACCAGAATCGCTCAGCCTCCTTCTCTTCTTCGTGTTGCTTCTTAATCACGCGCCAGCGGGCGTATCGTCACTCAAGTCGAGACACATCCTAGCACGCACGGTTCCCAATTCGTGGATCCCCTTGGCTGTCCAGTGCGGAACGGGTAAACTGGAGGATCCGCTGCCTCGCCGTGCAACAAGAAGTGAACCGGAAATCCGGGACAGCATCGCCTCGGACTTCGCGATTCAGGATCTCGATATCGCGCGGCAGGCGGCGGGCAAGGGGAACGAACCGCCATGACGGCAACAGAACAGCGGAATTTGGCCGCCGCCAGGGATGACGTGATCATTCACGGATCGACGTGGGCCGCCATATGGCACATGTCGTGGCCGCTGATGCTCAACATGGCCACCATCGCCCTTGCCAGCTTCTCCGACATCTACGTGGCAGGACGGCTCGGGCCGGACGCCCAGGCCGCCATCGGTATCGGCGGGCAGGTGTGGTTCTTCCTGATCATTCTGGTAATCGCGCTTTCGTCCGGGACAACCGCGTTGGTCAGCCGTTTCTGGGGCGCCGGCGAGCGCGACTCGACGATCAGAGCCGCCCGGGAGTCGATCGTCTATGCCTTCATATTTGGTGCAGCCTCGGCGGCGGCCGGGCTGATCGCCTGCCGGTTTCTCCTCCACATACTCGGCGCCTCGCCGCATGTGGAGGCGCTCGGCTGGCAGTACCTGCGATACGATCTCCTGGCGCAGTTTCCCTATACCGTGCTCTGGGTGACCAACGCCATATTTCGCGCCAGGGGCGACGCCCGCGCGCCGATGGCGATCATGGCTATGGTGACCGCCATCGTCATCGCGCTGGAGATCACGCTTTGCTTGTGGCCTTTCCACGTCGGCATAAGCGGCATCGGCATCGCCTGGCTGGCTGCCGGCATTATCGGTGTTGGGCTGTCGCTCGCCACCCTGAGGCAATCGGAGATAGGCGAGTGCCTGTCGCTGCCGTCGATATTCAAGCAGGGCGCCTCCGCAGAAGGCTTCCGGCGCGTGATGCGCATCGGCATTCCTGCCTGCGTCAACGACCTCGCCTGGGTCGGCGGCAACTTCATGCTCTTTGTCATATTTGCTCGCACCCCGGATCCGACCTCCTGCCAGGCGTCCTGGGCGGTCGGCTTGAAGTGCGAGGAGATGATTGCCTGCATGCCGATGTACGCTTTCGCCATGGCTGTGGCCACCATAGTCGGGCAGAACCTGGGGGCAGGCCAGCCCGATCGCGCCGAGCTTGCCGGCTGGCAGGTGGCCGGCACGGGTGTCCTGCTCAACACTGTTTTCGGTCTCGCCCTCTTTTTCGGGGCGGCGCCGATCGCTCACCTGATGAGCAACAATCCGGCCGTGATTGGCTATGCTACCCAATACTTCCAGGTAGTCAGCTTCTGCGAGCCGTTCGTGGCTGCCTGGCTCATCCTTTTCGGCGCCATGCAGGGTGCCGGCTACACGCGCTGGCCCATGATCGTCACCCTGGTATGCCTTACCGGCGTCAGGCTGTCGCTGGCCTGGCTGCTCACCATTAATTTCGCCATGGGACCGACGGGCACCTGGCTGAGCCTCTCGACAACTTCAATTATGATTGGGCTGCTGGCAATCTGGCGCTTCAAGACCGGTGTCTGGAAGCATCAAAAAGTCTAAGCAAGAAATTTCGCGGCGATTGAACTTTTGACCGGCTCCGTCCGTCTTAACTAAAGCAACGCCGCTTGTGCGCTACCCACGTCGATACATCTTTTGTCTCCGGACCCCTGTCCGGCCAGCCTTGTGCGGCCATCTGCGCGGCGTATCGACCTTGCCACCCAGGAGGAAAGACTATGCCAGGCAAAAGGGGACCGCTCGCCGAGCGACTTGAATACAGGATTCCCAGGATCAAGCTCTGCCTCGTCCACGAAGGGATGAAGCACGACGCCCTCTATCCAATCGACCGGCCGTCGGATGCGGAGGCATTTCTCGAGCCGTTGCGGCACATGCCGGAGGAGCACTTCGTGAGCCTGCACCTGAACGCCAAAAACGAGGTCATCGGGCTGCATGAGGTCTCTCACGGAACGCTGGCTTCCAGCCTCGTGCACCCGCGGGAGGTCTTCAAGGCCGCTCTCGTGTCCAACAGCTTCGCCATCCTTGTCTGCCACAATCACCCGTCCGGCTCGGTGATCATGCCCAGCCACGAGGATCTACAGACCACAAAACAGCTGCTGCGCGCCGGAAAGATACTGGGTGTCAACCTGATCGATCATTTGATCTTCAGCCCCAATCAAAACGCCTACAGCGTCCGGGCCAACTTCCCGGACCTCTGGAAGAGCTGAGCGGTCCGCCGGTTGCCCGGAACCGACAAGAAAGCCGCCAGAAGACGGCCATCCCTGGATATATCACATCCACCTGTGATAACTTTGATAAGCGGCCGCCGGTCCTGGCGCGCCGGCCAACGGTTGGGTGATGGGCTACATTAATCGGCGAAGATCAACGTGCGTGAAGGTGGGCGACAAGCTCGTCGGCGGATCGGCGCCGGTGCTGGTCCAATCGATGACGAACACCCCCACCGAGGACCCGGTCGCCACGGCGCAGCAGATAAAAGAGCTTTATGAAGCGGGCTCGGAGATCGTTCGCATCACTGTCAACACACGCGAAGCCGCTCAGGCCGTGCCGCGAATCGTCTCCGAGCTGGAGAAGATGGCAGCATTTGTTCCGCTTGTCGGAGATTTCCACTACAACGGTCATCTCCTGCTCAGGGATTATCCCGACTGCGCGCGCCTACTGTCCAAATACCGCATCAACCCGGGCAATGTCGGGCGCGGGGACAAGCATGACGAGAACTTCCGGATGATGATCGCCACCGCGATCGAGTTCGAAAAGCCGGTGCGGATTGGGGTCAACTGGGGGTCACTGGACCAGGATCTGCTGTCGGCGATGATGGATGAGAACGCGCAGCGGCCCGAGCCGCTCGACTCCCACGAGGTTCTAATCGAGGCCATAGTGGAGAGCGCGCTTCGATCGGCGCAGCTCGCCGAATCTTACGGGATGCCCCACGATCGCCTTATCCTCAGCGCTAAAGTCTCCGCCGTGCCGGATCTGGTCGCGGTCTACCGGCGGCTGGCCGCGCGTTGCGACTATGCCCTTCATCTCGGTCTGACAGAAGCCGGTATGGCGACCAAAGGGATCGTCGCCTCCTCCGCGGCGCTGTCCATCCTGCTGTCCGAGGGTATCGGCGATACCATCCGCGTCAGCCTCACCCCGGAGCCGGGCACCAGCAGAGCGCAGGAGGTCACGGTCTGCCAGCAGATCCTGCAATCGCTCGAGATCAGATCGTTTTCCCCGCAAGTGACCGCTTGCCCTGGCTGCGGGCGGACGACGAGCACGTTGTTTCAGGAGATGGCTGACCAGATTCAAAACTACCTTCAGACCCAGCGGCCCATCTGGCGCGACCGCTATCCGGGGGTCGAGGAGCTGCGCGTCGCGGTCATGGGCTGCATTGTCAACGGACCGGGCGAATCAAAGCACGCCGATGTCGGCATTTCGCTGCCGGGCACAGGCGAGGAGCCGCGGGCGCCGGTCTATGTAGACGGACGGCATGTCACCACCCTTTGCGGGCCAGGGCTTGTCGGCGACTTCATCGTGCTTCTCAACGAATACGTCGAGAAGCGCTGGGGCGCTATTCAGCAAGGAGCTTGCGGCACTCCTCGGTGAGCTTCGGCACAACCTGAAAGACGTCGCCGACCACGCCGTAAGTGCAATGCTTGAAGATCGGCGCTTCCGGGTTGTTGTTGATGGCCACGATTACCTTCGATGAGGACATGCCGGCCAGGTGCTGGATAGCTCCCGAGATACCGCAGGCGATGTAAAGCTGCGGGCTGACCGTTTTGCCTGTCTGCCCCACCTGGTGCTGGTGGTCGATCCAGCCGGCGTCGACCACGGCACGCGAGGCGCCGAGCGCCGCTCCCAGGACATCGCAGAGCTGCTGAAGCATCAGCCAGTTTTCCGGCCCCTTGATGCCCCGCCCGCCGGAGACGATAATCGCCGCCTCGGAAAGCTCCACCTTCTGCCCTGCCGCCGTATGCGTCTCCACTACCCAGGCCCGCACATTCTCGGGAGTGACGGCGAGATCCTCGACCTGGGCCGGGTGACCTTCTTTCGCCTCGATCAGGGGAAAACAGTTCGAGCGCAGGGTCATGAAAGCCAGAGGCGCTGAGAACTCGAAAACGCCCAGCGCCTTGCCAGAGTACATAGGGTGCACAGCCTGCAGCGCTCCGTTCCTCTCACGCAGCTCGCTGACGTCGGAGACGCACGGGCTGTCGAGCCGCGCCGCCACCCGTGGTATCAAGTCCCTGGCCATCGATGTGTTGGCGCTAAGAACATAGCGCGGGTCCTCCTTCTTGATGGCTGCCGTCAGCGCGTCAGCATAGCCCTCTGTGGAATATTTCGTGAAGGAGTGATTATCGACAACCAGAACTTTATCCGGCCTGCACTTGGCGATCCCGGGCACAAGCCCCTTCACGCTCTCGCCGGCGAGCAGCGCGACCACCGGCTCGGCAGCCTTGTCGGCCTGGCGGCGGGCTTCCGAGAGGGCTTCCAGGCTTGCCCTGCGAAGCTGGCCGTCGCGCTGCTCAATAAAGACCAAAATTCCTCGAGACATTTTCTTCTCCTGAGTTAGATAACCTTTGCTTCTTCGCGCAGAAGTTTCGCCAGAGTCTTAGCCTGCTCCTCGGGCTCGCCTTCGATCATCTTGCCCTGCGGGCGCGGCGGCGGCAGGGTAAGCTCCACGCACCGGACCTTGCGCTTATCGGCGGCGAATTGTCCGGCCACGCCGAGCGCGGCGGCGTCTTTGACTGCAATCTCCTTGCGGCGAGCGGCCATCACACCCTTGATCGACGGGTAGCGCGGCTCATTCAGCCCCTTCTGGGCGCTGATGAGAGCCGGCAGCGAGCCCTCGACGATCTCATGCGCGCCCTCGATTTCCCGCTCAGCTTTGAACTTGCTTCCCTCGATCTCCAACTTCACGACCGCCGTCGCCTGCGGCAGGTTAAGCAGCTCGGCGAGCATGGACGGCACCTGGTTGTTGTCGCCCCCTACTCCCTGCTGCCCGCAGAAGACAGCGTCGAAGCCACCACTGGCGATGGCGGCAGCCAGCAGCTTTGCCGTGCTCAAAGTGTCGAGGTTGTCGAACTCGGCATCTTTGATGTGCACCGCGTTGTCAACGCCCCTGGCCAGAGTGTCTCGCAACACCTCGACGACTTCGTCGCCGCCTATGGAAAATGCGGTTATCTCGCCGCCGTGCTTCTCCTTGAGCTTGAGCGCTTCCTCGATGGCGAACTCGTCGTATGGGCTGATAATGAACCTGACATCTGAACGCTCGATGTTGACATTATCAGCGGCAATACGAATCTTGGTTTCCGTATCGGGCACGGACTTTACGCAGACTGCAATCTTCACAAGGGTGACCTCCAAAACCGTGCGCAGCGTGATCTTGACAAGCACTTGATTATAAGAGAGTAGAGGAGCGATGTGAGAAATCCACCACAGTTTCTTTAGGGTCTTCAGTCAGACTAAGCGGGTAAGTCAGTCCCCTCGACAGCTCACAAGGCACGGTGTGTGCTCGGGAATTTGAAGGCACTGATATGGTCCCTAAAGCGGCGGTCAAGAAAACGCGCTGCGGCAAATCTCGCGAGCTGCAGAATGGCTGGTATGACCGCACAATCAAGGTCGTACGCGACCTTTCATGCGGGGCTGCGCATGTGTATCCGGCGGGCGAGATCAGCCGTGCGCATCAACGGAAGTGCGGCACAGTGATGAGCGAGCGATTGGATTGGCTAGCGGGCAATGCGCTGTATAGTAATGCCTTCGCTGCGTGAGCCCTCGAGCGTTATCCGTAGGCAGCGATCGAGAATGTGGTCAAAGATTAAGCACTCGATCGGCACGCTAACAAGGAAGTGGCGGAAGAGTATATGCGTGGCGTCTTGGCAACGGGGTCAGATTTGCACGTGGGCGCACGAAAGTGACAAAGCAGCAATTTGCAAGGGACACCGTTTTCGGTTTGTTGTCATAAGCAACTTCCTTCGAGTTACGCCGACCTGGCTTGGGGGAAAGGGCCGATCAGGAGCTAGCAAGCCGGAGCTTTACGACTGAGTGAGGCTGGCAAGAGCAAGGACCAGAAGCAGTAACACGGCGCGACAAGTTCTCAACATCAAATATCAAATTATGATTGCGTGACTGCAAGCTCTGTCGCGGAAATTCGATCTCAAGCAAGTGCGTTGGTTTCGGCACCAACGACCCAGCGGCGGAGGATACAGCAGGCCACCACCTGGCATTTAGGAGATTTCGTTCTGTCTGGCGAGGTGCGAGAAAACTTTACCGATATCGGCATAGTTCTCCGGGACGTCCGGTGGGCATGGACGGCGGTGCTTAATTTAGCTTGCTGGTCGAAGAATTTATCAATCTCCTTTGAACTTTTGAGCGGTCCAGAGCGTCTAAGTCAATAGACCCTGGAGAGCTGATTATGACCGCCCCTCCCTCTTTTCCTGAGCCACCCGCTGGATTGCATCCAGCCGCAACGTCGCTGCTAGCGAGCTTGTGGCAGCAGTTCAACAACGAGTTTCCAACCGCCCAGCACTGTCTGGAAGAGTTATGCAAAAGAGCCAGCAACGATGGCGCTATCAGATGTCGTCATTGTGGAAACCGGCATGACAACAAGCGCTTGGCTGAAAGGGTAATCATCTGTAGGCGCTGTCGTCGGTCCACTTGGCTGACTGCAGGAACTTTCTTTCATCATATCCGGCTGCCCCGAGCTTGGCTGGCCGCCATTTGGTTTATGGAGCGCGGAGTGACTATGAGCTCATGCCAGTTTCACAAGCTCGCTGGCGTTGCTTATTCGACAGCCTGGAACATCTTCAAGAAAGTGACCACCGTAATTGAAAGCGAGATGGGGGGCGATGCACAAGCCGTCCCCTCTGCACTCTTTTCGCCCGTAATCTGCAGGCGCAGCCGGGAAACCCCCGCCAGGTCTCACCCGCTTGCCGAGCTCGAGGAACTTGAAAAGCGCTCCCTCCTTCATTGCCAAGACAGCAACGCCTCTGTTCAGGCACGAGACTCAAGGTTACCAATGTCCAGTGATTTCGGTTTGCCGACAATACAGAAGGCGAATTCTTGGCTGGAGAAGGCAGAAGGCGCTCCGGCGGCTGGAGAGAGTGGACAACACGGAAACTGCCTGCAAATCTCTCCGCAAGAGGAGAAGATATATGACCTGCTGGCAGGACAAGAGCATCACTTCGATGTTCTGTGCGCGCGTACCGGCTTTTCGGCCAGTGAAGTGTCCTCGCTCTTGACCTTTCTGGAGTTGGCGGGTCATGTCAGGCGCCTTCCCGGCGAGCGTTACGTCCGCACCGCTGATGATCAGCCCAGGCGGCTCCGCGAAGGTCGTGTTCGCTCCAATCGCACTCGTGCGGGAATGCCGGCTGAAGCAGAAATACTGGTGGAAAGAGTAATCACGCATGTACGCGCGTGCTATCAAGGAGTAAGCGGCAAGTACCTGCAGAAGTATCTGGCCGCTTATTGGTGCCACGTCGACAGGGAACGTTGGCATCTGGGCTCGCTGCTTGAGGCGTGTTTGCGGTTCGGCCGCATTGGCAATGACGAAATCCGATGCTATGTCTCACCGGTGCTGGTCAGAATTCCGTCCTGCCAATAAAGCGCGGCAGGCTTAATTCAGGGTGCGCAGTCGCCAACACTGCTCAAAAGGACCACTGCGCGCCGCTCAACTTCCCAAGCCTGCCACTGTTCTCGCCCTTCCAAAGAGCGCCTGCTGTCAGGGACTAGCTCTTCTCGCAGTGGCGGCAGCACCTGCTGGAACGAACCCGGTGGCCGCACAGGGCGAATCAGGCAGCGGCAAAATCGTGCTGGACAGTCGCGCCAGCATGCTTTCTCGGCTCCCCATACACAACGAAATGAGATTGATCAAAGTCTGGCCAGAGCGGGACTGCACCAAGGACGGTGCCGCACTCGACCCAATCATCCACACGATTCCCTGAAGAGTCTCTTTACACGGGCGTTCCGGTCCCGGGCCGCTCGGACTCCCCGTGTCAACACTTTCTTATGTTTTCGGGCCGATGAGCCAGCGTGGATCGTCTTCGGAGAACAGGTAGCACCTTTCCTTTTCGCACCAGGATATGTGCTCGACCAGCTTGTCAGGGTCGTCCACCAGGTTGAACAGCTTGAGATCCGAGGCTGCGATGGCGTTATGGTCCAGCAGAGTTTTGCTCATCCAGTCGACGAGCGGGCGCCAGTAGCTGGAGTCGACGAGGTAAACGGGGAATCGCTTTATGCGCTTGGTTTGTATGAGGGTAAGCGCCTCGAAAAGCTCGTCCAGGCTTCCGTAGCCGCCAGGCAGGACGATATAGGCCATCGCATACTTGATGAACATCAACTTGCGAACGAAGAAGTAGCGAAAGTCCAGAGATACGGTCTGAAATTCATTGGCTTCCTGCTCGTGCGGCAAGCGGATGTTCAAGCCGACCGAGATTCCACCGGCTCTCTTCGCCCCTTTGTTTGCCGCCTCCATGATTCCCGGCCCACCGCCGGTGATGACCGAGAAACCTCTTTCAGCCAGCTTGAAGGCTATCGTCTCGGCCAGCTCGTACTCGCGCTCGCTCGGCTGAGATCGGGCCGAGCCGAAGATGGACACCGCCGGACCGATCTTGGACATGCTGTCGAAGCCTTCGACCAGCTCGGCCATGATGCGGAAGATACGCCAGGTGTCCTTGGCAGTCATTTCGTCGATGACGTATCTGCTATCGCTCATGAAATATTCCTTCAGGATTTACACGTGGACTTTCAGACTCGCATCTGCCCGCCATCGCCGGTGTTGACACTCATTGATCCGCAAGAAAAATCGTCAGAGCGTGACGATCGGGCATCTGACCGGTTTTTACCATGTACTCCAGCTCGCAGAGCCGCACTTTCCGCTCCGACAGGAAGCGCGCGGTCAGACCGCCCGTCCGCTCCAGGTCCTTCTCCACCACCCAGGCGTTCAGCCCCAGTTCCGCGGACAGCCTGCGCGCCAGCTCCTTCTGCGGCAGCTCCTTGCGCTTGAGCCCGGGACCGGAAGGCAGTGAGGCGACAATGCGTTCCGCAGCTGCCCTCAGTCTCACCCACTTGCTGAGCATGGTTTCCACCGCGGCAATAATCGGCATGCCGCTCTGCCTGGACAGAAGCTCGTCCAGGGCGGCGAAAGCCTGCTGCTTACGGCCATGGGCCCAGTGATCCAGCATGACGAAAATGTGTGAATGGTGCGGGCTGAGATGCGCCACCACGTCGCGCGTGATGTGCGTCTCGGGCAGGAGGTATGTTGCCGCCTTCTCGATCTCGTGAGACACCTGGCGCAAATCCGCCTCGGTGCTGTCCAGGAGATAGGTAACCGCCGCGTCGTCGATCGTCGCCCCGAATCGCTTCGCCTCCTTACGGCACCAAGTATCCAGGGATGGATTCCGGGACTCCGAGCCCGGGAAGTATTTCGCCCTGGGAAATTCGGTGAGCTCGGCGTATTTCGAGACGACTTTAGAGGTTCTCAGCGTCGAATCGAAGTTGTGAGGGCAGGCAAAGACCAGGTACGTATCCGGTGACACCGCGGGTAGTGCACGATCGAACTCCTCGATGAGCTCCTTCGCCGCCTTGTCGCTCGGTTTGTCTTCCTGATCCACCCTCGATCTTTTTTTCGTGAATAGATCGCAGCGATCGACGAGCACGAGCCGCTTGCCGGGACCGAAGGGAAGAGAGGCGGCGGCTTCCACGACCTGTCGGAGATCAGGGCTCACCAGGCGCTGGAAGTTGAAGGAGAACCAGTCCGGATCGAGCAGCTGTTTCTTGAGCTCTTCGACCCGCCGCTCGAGAAGAAAGTCTTCCTCGCCCGCCAGAACCACTACCGGCACTTGCTCACTCCTCCGCCTTGAATCTGGTCCCGGTGCCTATGAAGAAAACTCTCTTGGCCACCGATGTCGCCGCGTCACCCATCCTCTCGATGAACCTGGCGCAAAAGAGGAACTGGGCGCGCATCTGCGCCTGAGCATGATCCTGCTCGCCGAGGTCCGAGAGAAGTCGCTTCGATAAGAAGTCGTGCAGGTAGTCGATGCGGTTGTCGCTCTGAATGATCTGCGGCACCTTGTCGATGGCATCCGACACGAAACACAAGAGCACATCTTCGACCGTGCGCCGTACCACGTGAGCCATCTCGGCCAGCTCCGGCGGTATGTCTATGGTGTCCTCGGCCGCCCATTGAGCGATCCTGGCCACGCGGTTGGCATGATCGCCCATCCGCTCGAACTTCGCCGCGATGATGATCGATGCCACCAGGGTCCTTATTTCCTGCGGGGAAAACGCCTGCCGCTCCATGAGCAGATCCAGACACCGCTCCTCAATCTGCTGGCAGGACACGTTGATGGTCTCCTCCTGGTCCTCCACGAATGACAGCCTGGCTGCCGGGTTTTTCTCCAGCAAAAGAGCCATTTCGGTCACGGACCGATTGACCATCTGTCCGAGAGCGAGCACATCCTCTTTCAGCAGCGTTATCGCTTCGGTCCTCACGGGTGACCTCCTGAACCGCTGGCGGCTGCGGGTCTCGGAAGGTTCAATCGATAGCCGGCCCGGTGCACGGTCTCCAGCAGTTTGGGGTGCCTGGGGTCGTCTTCGAGCTTCTGGCGCAACCAGCGCATGTGCACGGCAACGGTCTTCACGTCCCCGGTGAAATCAACGCCCCACACCTGATTGAGCAGGGTTTCGGTGGATAGCGTCTTGCCGGCGTTCTGCATGAGCACCCCCAGAAGCACGAACTCCTTCGGGGAGAGATCCACCTCTTCGCCGCGCAGCGTGACGGTGTGAGCATCCGTATCGAGCACCAGATCACCTACGGTCAGCCTGGCTTGCCCGGTATGTCCGACCGCCCGGCGCAAGAGCGCCTGCACCCTGGCCATAAGCTCGATTATGGAAAACGGTTTGGCCAGGTAATCGTCCGCCCCGGCGACGAGCCCGGTGGCCACGTCGCTGGGGCTGCCGCGTCCGGTAAGCATGAGGATGGGAGCGGCAATCCGTCGCTCGCGAATCAATCTGCAGATCTGCGGCCCCTCGATGTCCGGCAGCATCCAGTCGAGGATGATCAGGTCCGGTCTCGTCTCATCGATTCCGGACAGCGCCTCCCTTCCGGTAGCGAAGGTGAAGGTCTGGAAGCCGTGGCGCTTCAAGTTGTAGTCGAGCGTTTCGGTAATGGTGGCATCATCGTCCACCAGCATTACGCGCCTGACCGGTTTGCTCATATCAGCATCGCCCTCGCGCCTGACCGGCGCCACTGGTTACGCCACAAGCGGCTGCCCTACGGACGCCCGTCCGGGCCGGGGAATTCCAGGGAGAAGGTAGAGCCGCTGCCCTCCCGGGACGTCACGCTTATCTTAGCACCGTGCAGATCCACGATGTGCTTTACGATCGACAACCCCAGCCCGGTGCTGCCCCTCGACTGCGCGCGGTCGATCCGGTAGAAGCGTTGATATATCTTCGGTATCTCGCTTTCCGCCATGCCGATTCCCGTGTCAATCACCGCGAAGGAGCCGGGGGTATTGCCGGAGCGAATCGTCACGGTCCCGCCTGCCGGCGTGAACTTCACGGCGTTCTCCACCAGGTTGAGCAAGACCTGATCGAGCTGCTCGGGGTTGGCGTAGACGGTGAAGTCCGGCTGGATCTCCAAGCGGATCTCCACCGCTTTCGCCCGGGACTCCTTGGCCAGGCAGTCGGCGCAGTATCGCGCCCGGTCCTCCAGGGACACCGGCCGGCAGCTTCGCATCGACGAAGCCACCTGCTCGGCGGAAAGAAGATTGACGACCAGCTTGCCCAGGCGCTCCACCTCTTCCTGCGCGCGCGCCAGCATTCGGCGCGAAACTTCCGGATCGTTGACGGCCCCGTCGAGAAGCGTCTCGACAAGCAGCTTCAAGTTGGCGATCGGCAGGCGCAGCTCGTGCGAAACCTCGGCGAGCAGCGAAGACTCGTCCTTGCCGCCCGGGCCGGCAGCGGCGTCACCTGGCGGCAGGCTCTTGTCTTCGCCCATCAAGTCGGAATCAGCACTCACGTCTAACATTGAACCATAGCGCAGCTATGGATTCCGGGGCAGGATCGGCAAGGGAAATATGAACAACCCTCACAAGATCCCGATAATCGCCGATCCCCGGGCAATTTTCCCGTACGATCTGAGGACGATATCGCTCGCCGGAGGTCCGCCCTTGCATCCACTGACATTGCTGGTACTAGACGGCTGGGGCATCAGCAGCCAAACCAGGGGCAACGCCATCGCTGCGGCCAGGACGCCAAACTACCTTAAAATGCTCGCGCATTTCCCCAACAGCACTCTGCAGGCCTCGGGCGAAGCGGTAGGTCTGCCGCCCGGGCTCATGGGCAATTCGGAGGTCGGGCACCTTAACATAGGAGCCGGCCGGGTCGTCATTCAAAAGCTGACGCAGATAAGCCAGACCATACTGAACGGGACGTTTTTCACGAACCCGGTCCTCGTCGAAGCCTGCGAGCGGGCCACGAGATCTCGTGGAGCGCTGCACCTTATCGGCCTGGTCTCGGACGGCTGCGTGCACTCCAGCCCCGATCATCTGGACGGTCTCATCGAGCTGGCCGGGCGCCAGAATGTCCCCGAGCTTTTTGTGCACGCGATCCTGGACGGGCGCGACACGCCGCCGCGATCGGCAAAAAGGTTCATGCGAGAGCTGGAGGAGAAGCTGTCCGGCAAAGGGAAAGTGGGGGTGGTCTGCGGGCGCTATTACGCCATGGACAGGGACAACCGCTGGGAGCGCACGGAGAAGTTCTGGCGGGCGCTGGTGCTGGGCGAGGGGCTTAGGGCCACCTCGGCCGTCGATGCCGTCGAGCAGGCTTACGGGCGCGACGAGGGCGACGAGTTCGTCTGCCCGACCATCGTCAACCGGCGCCCCCTGAAAAACGGGGACAGCATCATCTGCTTCAACTTCCGCCCGGACCGCGTGCGGCAGATCTCAAGGGCCCTCACGCAGGAGGATTTCACCGGCTTCGCCCGCGAGGTGCGACCGGAGATCTACTACGCCTGCCTCACCGAGTACGACGCCACGCTCGAGCTGCCGGTAGCCTTCAGCCCGGACCAGCTGCCGCCGCAGGACATGTCGATGACCCTGCCGGATCTGCTCAGCTGCCATCATCTCGGGCAGTTTCACACGGCGGAGACCGAGAAGTACGCTCACGTAACCTACTTCTTCAACGGCGGCAAAGAGCGGCCCAACGAGGGCGAGGAGCGGGCCCTGGTGCCCTCCTTGAAGGTGGCCACTTACGATCTGGCTCCGGCCATGCAGACCCCGGCCGTCTGCGAGACGGCCTGCCAGGCCATCCGTTCCGGAAAATATCCGTTCATTGTCCTCAACTTCGCCAACCCGGACATGGTCGGGCACACGGGCGTCTTCGAGGCGGCTGTGGAAGCGGTGGAGTCGGTAGATCAGGCGTTCGAGAAGCTCCTGGACACGGTAAGTTCCGTCAAAGGAACGCTCTTTGTGACCGCCGATCACGGCAATGTCGAGCAAATGATCGACTGCGAGACCGGTGAGCCGCACACGGCGCACACCACCAATCCGGTACCGCTGATAGTGGCGGACTTCACGGGCGGCGGCACTTACGGCAAGACACTGGCCGACGGCTGCCTGGCCGATGTTGCGCCGACCATCCTCACGGTCATGGGCATCGATCAGCCGCGGCAGATGACCGGAAAGTCTCTGTGGGTCACTTAGGACAGCGACCGTCCGGGACCGGGGAGCCAATCGTCGAATGATCTGCCGGCTGCCGGCCGTCTATAAAGCAGTGTAACGATGCGCAGGTTAGACCCTGTTAAAATTAAGTCTCGTGCAGGAGCGACCTCCAGTGTCCCGGATAGCCCGCCAGCCGGAAATCATCACCTTTTCGCCGGCAGCCCGGCTTACCCGGTTGCCGGTCTACGCGTTCGCTCGCCTGGACGAGCTCAAGGCGCTGGCTCGTCTAGAGGGCGCCGACCTGATCGATCTCGGTCTTGGCAATCCCGATGCGCCCACGCCGGCCCCGATAGTCAAAGCGATGACCGAGGCGCTGGCCGATGTCTCCCTGCACGGCTATCCCCCGTTTTCCGGCCGTCCGGATTTCAAGCAGGCGATAGCGGCATGGATGGAGGAGAGATACGGTGTCCGCCTCGATCCGGAAAGCGAGACCCTGCCGCTCAACGGCTCGAAAGAAGGGCTGGCGCACCTGGCGATGGCGTACATCGACAACGACGACATCGCCCTGGTTCCCGACCCCTGTTACCCGGTGCATCGGCGCGGCACTCTTCTGTCCGGCGGGATCGCCCATGACATCCCGCTTTGCGCGGACAACGGTTTCCAGCCGGATCTGGGCGCGATCCCCACAGACATAGCCGCTCGAGCAAAGCTGCTCATCCTCAACTATCCCAACAACCCGACGGCGGCGGTGGCCTCGGCCACCCTGCTGGAAGAGGCCGTTGCTTTCTGCCGCCGCCACCGCGTCTTGCTCGTCCATGATCTGGCCTATGGCGAGCTTTTCTTCGACGGCAAGAGGCCGCCGAGTTTGCTCGCGGTGCCCGGCGCCAGGGAGATAGGCGTCGAGTTTCACACGCTGAGCAAGACATTCAATATGGCCGGCTGGCGGCTTGGCTTTGCCGTGGGCAACTCCACCGTTATCAAGACACTCTACGCGCTCAAGACGAATATCGACTACGGAACTTTCGGGGCCGTCCAGAAGGCTGGAATCACCGCGCTCGGGCTGCCGGAGCCCGAGATCGAAAAGATTCGTAATACCTATCGCCTCCGTCGCGATCTTCTCGTCGCCAGCTTGAAAGATATGGGTTTCCCGGTGGAGCCACCGCAGGCAACCATGTATCTGTGGCTGCCGCTGCCTCGATCCCTTGGCATGTCTTCCACCCAGTTCGCCGAGACTTTGTTGAGCAAGACCGGTGTCGTCGTCACCCCGGGAGTGGCATTCGGAGCAGCCGGTGAGGGTTTCGTGCGTATCTCCATGGTTTGTGACGAAACGCGTCTTCAAGAAGCGATGAGCCGCTGGAGAGCCAGCGGCCTGATGAATTTATAAGCGCGGCGTTGTTTATCAATTCTAAGAAGAGATTTTCAAGTGGTTTCACACCGGAAATTTACCTGTTAGAATTGCGGCGGCCTCAGGTTGGTAACTGTTACTAACTAGCTAGCCTGTGAGACAAAATCGGACCTCGGACAATCCCGGTCAGTTTTCACTGGGTGCAGTAAAGAAGGAGAAAATCAAACTTTATGATGGCGAAAATTCAAACAATCGCACTTGCCGCGGCTAGCTTCGCTCTAGTGGCGTCTCTGACCGCATGCGGCGGAGCTCAGACTCCCGAGACAACCACTCCGTCCGCCCCGACTGGTGGCGCGACTGGTGGCGCGACTGGTGGCGCGCCGACGGCGACGCCCAGCACCGAAACTGGTGGCGCGACCGGTGGAGCAACCGGCGGCGCGACTGGTGGCGCGACTGGTGGCGCGACTGGTGGCGCAACCGGCGGCGCGCCGACCACCCCGTAATCACCCGCGGGACATCCGGTTGACAAACCGGCAAACCTCTCTCCCGGCACCGCCAGGTGGCGCGAGACAGGAAGAAATGAGCCGCTCTTTGTGATTAAATCACGAAGAGCGGCTTTGCTTTTGGCCGGCCATTCCCGGCACAGGAGGCGGTGAGCAATGAGGACAATCGGACAAGTCCGGCTTCTGCCGTTTGCCGCGGTCATCCTGCTCGCCGGTACGGCGGCTCCGGCCCCCGCGGGCGCGCGGGAGCCCTTGCAGCCCATCGCCGAGCAGCCCCCGTCGCCGCTTTTCGGGCAGCCATCGCCTGATGCGCAGCCCTGCGCGCCGGAAGCGCCGGCCGCTTATCCGGCCGCCACCCCCTACGGGCAGCAGGTCTATCCCGCTTACCCCAGCTACCCCGGCCCCGCTTACCAGGGGGGCCGGTCCTATCCCGGCCAGCCCGCCCAGCCGTATCCCGGCCAGCAGCCGGACTACCAGACGAACCCCACGCAGCTGCCGCCGGGCAGGCCGTATGCCGGCACCGGCGCCCCCTCCTCTGCCTGGCCGGGGCAGGGGCCGCTGGTGGTCCCGCCAATCTCCTTCGTGGACATAGGCAGCGGCAAGTTCGGGCAGCTGGCCATCGAACTCGAGGATGCCCAGTTCATGGAAGGCGCCGTCGACCGCCTGCAACTGGTGGCCAGGAACATGGACCTCACCCAGGGGCGCCTGGCGGCGCTGGCGATTGAGGTTCGGGGCGGGCACTTCCAGGACTTCACCTGCGACCAGCTTGTGCTCTCCACGGCAGGGGCGCTGAGTTTCGACACCACCAGGCTGCTCAATCACCGCATGCTGCAGTTCACCACGCCGGCGCAGGCGGCAGTGACAGCCACCATCGGCCAGGCGAGCCTGAACCGGTTTCTCAACTCGCCGCGCACCCTGGAGCGCATGTCCGTTACCGCCATGCAGAAGGCCGGCCTCTTGACCGGCATCATCGGCAGCAACGCCGGCGTCGGCCTGTCCTTTACCGGTGGTAGCCTCTCACTGGAGCCCGGGAACCGCATGCTGATCATGATGCAGTCCAGGCTGGGGGCCGGAGAGCTTTCCGTTCCCATACCGATCCGGGTGGACACCCGGGTGAGCCAGCAAAACGGCTGGGTGGCGCTCACCGACACTCATATCTCGGCTTCCGGTCAGGAGATCTCCCCGGAGCTGGCGGCGATGATTGTCAACAAGGTAAACGGGCTGTCCAGCTGGGGAAACAGGTCCGAAGACATCCACTTCATGTTCAATGATGTGAAGGTGCTGCCGGGCGGCCAGCTGGTGCTCAAAGGCACGGCCGAGATCCGCCGGCTGCGTTTCGGTGACGCCGAATGAGCGGCCGGCCGGTTAGAATTACGGCGTCAGGGTAAGTTTTAACCGGTCAGGCAGCCATCGCGGGGACTGATAACACCGGGACCCTGGAAAGCGAGATGTTCAATGTTCCGGCGGCGCGACAACAGGCAGTGGGATCAGCTCCGACCAATAAAGTTCACGAGAAACTTCACCAAGAACGCCGACGGCTCGGTCTTGGTCGAGTTCGGCGACACGCGCGTGTTTACCACGGCCAAAGTCGAGGAGCGGGTGCCGGCCTTTCTGATCGGCAAAGGAGAGGGCTGGGTGACGGCCGAGTACTCCCTTCTGCCCGGCTCCACCCTGGTGAGATCCGTGCGCGAGGTGAGCCGGGGGCAGCCCTCCGGCCGAACCAGCGAGATCCAGCGGATCATCGGCCGCTGCCTGCGGGCGGTGGTGGACCGGCGGGCGCTGGGAGAGCGGATGGTGACGGTCGACTGCGATGTTTTGCAGGCGGACGGCGGCACGCGGGTGGCCAGCATCTGCGGCGGCTTCCTGGCCCTTTATGACGCCCTGCTCAAGCTCAGAAAGCAGGGGGTCTTCGACGAGCTGCCGATTACCGAGCACATGGCTGCGGTGAGCATCTGCCAGGTAAACGGGCAGCTGCTCGCCGATCCGAACTACAGCGAGGACTCGCAGGCCGAGATGGACAGCAACGTGATCCTCACCGAATCGGGCAAGATCCTGGAGCTGCAGATCACCTCGGAGGGCAAGCCTTACGATGCCGCCAAGCTCGCCGATCTGATGGAGCTGGCCGGCAAGGCGATCAAGGAGATCATCGAGCTGCAATACGAGGCCCTGGGCGGGCGGTGAGCAACGAATGGCCCCCGCGTAAAGCAAACTTAAATTTAACCACCAGCCTGCTGACAACGTGTCAGGATCTATATATAGTGGTCAAGAGTTTTTCTAACAGCCAGAAGCACGAAAGCCTTGAAACGTCCCGAAAGCGTACGTCACTTCAATCCCCTGCATGAGACCTTCAAGGACGTCACCGTCTGGAAGCTCATGGCTTCTTCCTGGCGGGCTTTCTGCCGCATCTACGCCGTGCAGGGCTTTGCCGGAGCGGTGCGGGTGCTGCCGATCATCTGGACGATCATCGTCGCCGTGCGCGGATTCGCCCGCTTCCACGCCGGCGAGCACCAGCGCATGGAAGCGCAGCGGCAGGCCGGCGGCGACCTCGAAGAGACCATCTTGACCGGCGCCGAGTACGACGAGTACCGCCGTCTCGGGCGCTGGCTGCGGGACAGGCTTTACCGGCTCGGTCCCACCTTCATCAAGATTGGCCAGACGCTGTCCACGCGGGCCGATTTGCTGCCACTGCCGGCGATGCTGGAGCTGGCCTCCCTGCAGGAGGACGTGGAGCCATACCCGACCGAAATCGCCCGCGAGACCATAATCAGGGCGCTGGGCAGCCCGCCAGAAGAGCTCTACGCTTACTTCGACCCCAAGCCGATCGCCGCCGCCAGCCTTTCCCAGGCTTACAGGGCCGTGCTGTTTGACGGGCGCGACGTGGTCGTGAAGGTGCAGCGGCCCAATCTGCCGCTCACCATCGCCCGCGACGTCCAGGTGCTGGAGGCGATCGCCGACGAGGTGATGCGCTATCCCAGCCTCTGCCGGCACACGAACTGGCCGGGCGTGGTCGAGGAGTTCGCCCGCACCACATTCGAGGAGATCGATTACATTCGCGAGGGCAGGAATGCCGACCGCTTCCGGCACAACTTCCGCATGAACACCCGGATCTGCATACCGCGCATAATCTGGCGCCTGACCGGGCGGCGCGTGCTCACGATCGAATACGTGCCCGGTATCCGAGTCACGGACGTGGAGACACTGGAGGCGATGGGGATCGACCGCCGGGAAGTCACCACCGCCGGTGCTAACTTCTACCTGCGCCAGCTGCTCGAGGACGGGTTCTTTCACGCCGACCCTCACCCCGGCAACATCCGGATCATGCCGGACGGCAGGGTGGGGCTCTTCGATTTCGGCATGGTCGGGATAGTATCGCCGGAGTTGAAGAAGAACCTGGTCAACGCCTTCCTGCACGTGGTGAAGCAGCAATACCGGGAGCTGGTCGACGACTTCGTGGCCATGGGCTTCCTGCCGGACGACGTGGACCGGGACTCGCTGTGCCGCGACCTGACCCCGATTATTGAGGCGCGCTTTGCCGAGGGCATCAATCGCGTCCGCTTCCGCAAGATGCTCTTCGATTTCTCGGAGATCGTCTGGCAGTATCCGTTCCGCCTGCCCACGGAGTTCACCTACATCATGCGCGCCCTGCTCACGCTCGAGGGCGTCGCGCTCACCATCGACCCCGAATTCAATTTCATCGACACGGCCCTGCCGTTCGCCCAGCAGCTCATGCTCAAGGGAAGCGGGGCGGTCTTCCGCCATGCCCTGATGCGGGAGGTGTTCAGCGAGGGCCGGTTCAATCCTTATGCCGCCATAAATCTCTTTAAGGCCGCCGCCCGGCTGGCCGGCCCTACCGCAACCCAGGAGCCCCGGCAGGAGCCCACCGAGCCTCAGGAGACGCCGGGCCGGAACCCTCCTTGAATTCGAGGATGACCTGGGGTAACCTTGAGCCGGTTGCTCTCGAACCGGCAGCCGGCAAGCCATGGGAAAAGTCCCACTGATAATGGCCCGACCGTGTCAAATTCTTGGGTCACAATGGATGTTTTCCGTTAAGATGGATTTCACAATGCCGCCCGGCTCACCGGGCGGCAGACGGCAAGGCCGGGGCTGTGACGGGTAAGACAAATCAACTGAAGGCGTTTTCGCGCGTTTATGTACACGACCGTTCGATCACCCGGCATCCTGAGAATAATCTGCTCCGCCTGCGGCGGTGACTGCGATCCGGGCGCAAAGTTCTGCTGTGACTGCGGCTCGGTTATCGACTACCACACGGCCGCCCCGCAGGCCGCGGCGCCGCTGCCGGGCCAGACGCACGAGCCGGTGCCGACTTTCGCGCCGGTCTCACCGCGGCACGTTCGCGCCCCAAACAACGAGCAGCGCGCGGAGGCCGCCAGGCTGATGATCCTGCTTGCCAGAGAGCGCCTCTTCCTTTATTTCCACTGGCTCGGTTTTCTGGTCGTCAATATTGTCGGCTTCTGGATCGCCTGCAAATGCTACAACGAATATCTGGGAGATGACCTCACCAAGCTGATGATCGGCATGACGCCGCTTCTGTACATCAACTGCCTGGCGCTGCTTTTCATTATTCCTATCTGCGGGACCAAGAAAGAGATTGCCCGCTTGAAGGAGCGCCTCAATTACGTGCGCTTCCAGATCGAGTACAGCCATCTTATATGACGCCGCGAACGTCACCGCCATAGACCATACTCCTTTTTATCTGCCGCCATGCCCGCCGCTCCTTCGCCCAGGCGGCCTGCGGGCGCTAAACAGAAGGGCCGGCGGGCGAGGCATGCCTCGCCGCTACTGGTCGGGTGTCCAGCGGAGGTTCGGTTTGCGGGCGGCATGGGCCTCGTCGAGGCGGCCGACCGGGGTCTTGTGGGGCGCGCCGCGCACCAGATCCGGTGTCTCGCGTGTCTCCTGGTCTATGTTGAGCATGATCTCCACGAACTCGTCGAGCGTCTGCCTGGACTCGGTCTCGGTCGGCTCGATCATCATCGCCTCGGGGACGACCAGCGGAAAATAGACGGTCGGCGCGTGCACGCCGTAATCAAGGATGCGCTTGGCGATGTTGGTGGTGGTGACGCCGCGCTCCTTCTGCCAGATGCCCGAGAGCACGAACTCGTGCATGCAAGGCTGCCCGTAAGGGAGCTGGAAGTTTTTCCTCAAGCGCTCCTTCAGGTAATTGGCGTTCAGAATCGCGTCACGCGACACCTGCGCCAGCCCCTCCCTGCCGTGGGCGCGGATGTAGGTGAGCGCGCGCACGAGAATGCCGAAATTGCCGTAAAAGCCTTTCACCTTGCCGATCGACTGCGGCCTGTCCCAGTCGAAGCGGAAGCGCCCGTCCGCACGGGCAACCACCGGGACCGGCAGAAACGGCTCCAGGTTCTCCCGGCAGGCGACCGCGCACCCGCCGGGACCGCCGCCGCCGTGCGGCGTCGAGAAGGTCTTGTGCAAATTGAGGTGGCAGACGTCGAAGCCCATGTCGCCGGGGCGCACCATGCCCATGATCGCGTTCAGGTTGGCGCCGTCATAGTACAGAAGACCGCCGGCGTCGTGGACCAGGCGCTGAACCGTCTGGATCTCCTCCTCGAACAGGCCCAGCGTGTTCGGATTGGTGAGCATGATCGCCGCCACGTCCGGACCGAGCACGCACCGCAGCGCCTCCGGATCGACCAGGCCGTTTTCCTTCGACCTGATCTCCACGACCTGGAAACCGGCCAGGGCCGCGGTGGCGGGGTTGGTACCATGGGCGGTATCGGGGACAATCACCTTGGTGCGGGCCGGATCGTTATTGGCCTGGAAATACGCCCGGATCAAAAGCAGTCCGGTCATCTCGCCGTGCGCCCCGGCGGCCGGCTGCAGGGAGACGGCCGGCAGCCCCACCACCCCGGCGATGGCCTGCTGCAGCTGCCACATGAGCTCGAGGGCCCCCTGCACCTGGTCCTCGCCCTGCAGCGGGTGCAGCTCCCGGAAGCCCTCGAGCGCGGCCATGGCGTCGTTGATCTTCGGGTTGTATTTCATCGTGCAGGACCCCAGCGGGTAGAACCCGGTGTCGATCGAGTGGTTGAGCCGGGAGAGCCTGACAAAGTGCCGCACCACGTCGAGCTCGCTGACCTCGGGCAGGGCCGGGTTCTTTTTGCGGATCTGCCCGGCAGGCAGGAGATCGGTCAGCTTGACGTCGGGGACGCCGGGCGCCGGCAGCGTCTGGGCGCGGCGGCCGGGGCGGGACTTTTCGTAGATCAGTTTTTCCATGGTCGGCTCCGGGGGTGAGAGTCGGCAGGCGCGTTTCGCCACCCGAAATTCTAACCGCTTGAAAGCGGCAGGCGGAACCGGGCGCTAGTGCTCGAAAATGTCGCGCCAGCCGGCGAGGTCGAGCTCGGTGAGCGCCGGCAGGAAACCGAAGAGCTTTTGAGCCAGGGACAGACGCCCCTCTCTTTCGGCGACGGACTTGAGCTGGTTGTAGATGGGGATGAGCACGCGCACGTCGTTGGCCGCGTACTCGAGCTGGGAGGCGGTCAGCTCCTCCCTGGCCCAGTCGCTCGTCTGGTCGCTCTTGTCCATCTCCAGCCCGAGAAGCTCCCGGCCCAGGTCTTTCAGGCTGTGCCTGTCAGTGTAGGTGCGCACCAGCTTGGAGGCGATCTTCGTGCACCAGACCGGGTTGACGTCGGCTTCCAGGTAATGCTTCAGCACCGCCAGGTCGAAGCGGGCGAAGTGAAACAGCTTGAGAACCCGCGGCTCCTCCATGAGGCGCTTGACGTTGGGCGCCGGCTTCAGCCGGTAACGGACCAGGCTGACCACGCCCGCGCCGTCGCAAAGCTGAACCAGGCACAGGCGGTCCCTGTGCACGTTCAGCCCGCGCGTTTCGGTGTCGACGGCCACCACATCCTTGGCGAGATAGTGCGACAGCCGCTCGTCGGAGAGGTCGCCCTCAAAAAGGTCAGGCTTTCTGGGTTTCACCAGTTCCTCGAGTTTCAATTCTGCCTCCTTTGGCAAGCGTCGAGCCGGCTGCCCTGGCCCCATCAGGCGGACCTTCTGCCGGCTCCGGCGACCGCCCCTAGATTATAAGCGAAGCGGAACCGCTGAGAAACCGGCTTCGGCACGATTAAGCCGCGGGCATTCCGGGTACAAGATCCCTGTTACGACCGGGATTTCGGCGGGGGACGAAGTCGACTCGATGAAACACGGGCATCCCAAAATCCGCGCCTTAGCCTGTTTCCTTCAGGCAGCAGTCATACTGGCCATCCAAGCCGCTCCGCCCGCACGCGCTGTGCCGCCGCTTGCCAGCACCCGGGCCATCCAGAGACGGCTGGGCGCCGGCCAGCCGGACGGCTCGTCAAGCTGCTACAACCTGTCCTACGTGCCCGTCCTGCTCGATCTGGCCAAGGTGCTGGCCCGCTTCGAGCGGAACGTTTATTTTGTCATTCGCAGCGATCCCTTCTCCAACTACCCGGGCATCGATCTGCGCAAGCTGCTGCTCCTGCAGTCGAGCCCGCTCACCATACCGGAAGGGCTCTCCGACGCCGATGCCGGCATGCCCGCCGCCGAGCCGGGACAGCCCACGCTCTCGGTTCCCGCCCTGGAGCCGGAAGCGGCGGCGCCGAGCCACGGCAATCAGGAGTTCGTCTTGCCGGATGTGGCTGTAATCCCCCTGCCGACGACGGCGCCAATCTGCAAGATCCCGGCCAGGTCCGCCGGGGTCGGCTCGCCGGAGAAGGTCAAGCTGACCGTGCCGGCCAATGAGCTCAGCGGCAGCCCCGGTTTGAGCTTCGACTTTGAAGGAATCGCCCAGGCCTGGCACGGCTCCGCGCAGCCCAGCGTCGAGGCGGCATTTCTGCCCCGCATTCACACGCCCTTTCCCAGCCTGGTCTCTTTCAATCAACCGCTGCACAACATCACCCCCTTTCTCTTCTGGACCTGCCGCGCGGCGGAGCGGTCCGCCCGGGGCGCGCGCGCAGCGGCCGGGCAGGCAGGCTCCCGGTATGAGGGCACTTTTGTCGCCTGCCGCCAGGGCACGCAATTGAGCTACATCAAGGACAGGCAGATCGGTCTAATCGAGGGCCGGGCCGTGGGAGCCAATCGCGGCGGCAACCTGGAATTCGTGTGCGCCGCGGCGACCGTGAAGATTGAGCCGGGTGCTTCGGCGCTTGTCCAGTTCGACGAAAAGCGGATCCTCCACGTGCTGGCCATCGAGTCGTCCGCGCCCGGGCGGGTGTCGGTGAGCTTGAAGACGCGCAACGGCAGCCGGGAGTCGATCCGGCTTCTTCAGGGAGAGGCGCTTATCGCCGGCGACCACCTGCTGTCGCCCGCCGAGATCGCCGACTGCTCCGGGCTGAGCGTCACCGTCACCGCCCAGGGCCAGATCGCGCACGGGCGCTTCACCATGAGCGATCTCTTCGCCAGGGAACCGCTGCTCGACGCCGGCAACAGGCAGCTGACGCCCGAGCAGAGCTCGGCGCTCAGCGAGCTGAGGATGCGGGTCAACGCCAACGACATGGCCGATCAGCTGCCGTCGCGTTGAGACCGGCGTCGGGCGGGCAGGCCTTGCGGCTCGGTCACGCTCCGGGCTGCCGGACGGCCGCCGGCACTGGCGGCGCGAGACGCGGCCGCGGGCACTGCGGGCAGTATCGCAGGCGCCGCGCTCAGTCCCCCCCGTATGCTTCGTCAAGAAGCTCCGCCAGGTGGCAGACGCGAACCGGCAAGCCGGCAGCCTTCATCCCCTTCTCCAGTTGCAGCTGGCATCCCGGGTTGGTCGTCACCAGCACGTCGGCGCCGCAGTCGGCAACGCAGCCGGTCTTCCGGTCCAGCACCTGCAAGGAGAGCTCGGTGTGCGTGAGATTAAATATGCCGGCCGAGCCGCAGCAATGCTCGGCCTCGCGCAGCGGCAGCACGGTCACCCCCGGCAGGGCCTCGAGCAATCTGCCCGGCGCCTCGGTCACCTTCTGCGCGTGATGGAGGTGGCAGGCGGCGTGATATGCCACCTTCAGGGGCAGCGGCCGAGGCGTGCGCGCGAACTCGCCGGCATCGAGACATTCGGTGATGTCCCGCACCCGCGCCGAAAACTCCCTCGCCCTCTCCCGCCACTCCCTGTCGCCCTTCATGAGCTCCCCGTAGTGCTTGAGCATGGCCCCGCAGCCGGCCGCCGTGACCACGATCTCGCCCTGCGTCCCCTCGAATAGCTCGATGTTGCGCCGGGCCAGATCGCAGGCGATGTCGACCTCACCGGCATGGTAAGCCAGCGCCCCGCAGCAGGTTTGCTCGGGCACGCCGACCACGCGGCGCTGCAATGTGAGCAGGCGCAGGCAGGCATGATTGACCTGGTTGTAGAGGACATCCATCACGCAGCCGGAGAAAAGCTGAACCGGCCCGCGCTTCTCCCCGGAAATCCAGGACTGCCTGGGCAGCGCTTGAAAGCGGGGCACGTCCGGCAGGAAAGCCTGCCACTGAGCCAGCCTTCCCAACGCCCCTTTCAGCCAGGGCATGGCGGCAACGAGCCTCTGACCGCCTGCCGACTGCCACAGGCGCAGGGCGTTGCCCATAGCGCGCAGCTTCCGGTAATCGGGAAGAATGCGCGCGAAGACGTAACGCATGAGATGCCGGCTGCGCCACTCCCTCAAGCCGGCCAGATGCGGCCTGGCCTGATTGAGGATCGCCTCGTAGCGGACGCCGGACGGGCAGGCCGTCTGGCAACCCAGGCAGCCCAGGCAGGAGTCGATGTGCCGGGCCAGATCGCTTGTGAGGTCGCACTTTTCGCGACTCCAGAGGTCGAGCAGGTATATCCGCCCGCGCGGCGACTCCATCTCCCGCCCGGTGGCCAGGTAGGTCGGGCAGGCGGGCAGGCAGAGGCCGCAGTGTATGCAGGCGTCGAGAAGTTCGAGATTCACCCCCGGTTTGTCACCGCCGGTGGTGATGATTCCCGGCTCTCGCTCGTCTCCTGCTCCCATCGACTCCACCTATGGCTTCACATGCGGATTGAGACTGCCCGCCGGATCGTAGCGCCTCTTTATCTCAGCCTTGAGAGACAGGGCGTGATCGCCGGCGGCCGGCAAAGTGCGCACCCGCCACGCGTAATCCTCGTCCCCGCATGCCACCACCACAGGCTCCGCGCGCTCGGCCGCCCTGCCCTCCAGGGCCTTCTGGATGGCCGCTGCCGAGCCGGCATCGGGGGCGTAGAGCTTGAGCCGCCCCCGGCTCGGGCGAGCCTGCCAGGGCGGCGAGCCGGCCTGCGCCCGGCACCAGTCGGCCAGCGCCGGCATCGCCGCCGGCGGGCAGGCCAGCTCGATTTGCGACAATCCGCAGGCATACGCCGGATCCGCCAGCCGCCTGAGGAGAATCGAGCACTCCTCGTCGGACACGGCGACCTGCCGGCCCGCGGGCACGGAGATCCGCTTCTCCACGGCCTCCATGGTCGCCGCCACGACATCGGGCTGCCCGTAGCCCTGTATGAGCACGGCAAACGGCGCCTCGGACGCCGGTACGGCGAACCGGCCCGCCAGCCCGGTAAGCGCTGCTTCTCCCTCGCCCGCCAGGACCAGATCCAGCAGGCGGCGGTCGACGACTTCCAGGCAAGAAAGGGCAACGGCGCTGGAATTGAGCCTGAAGGCGATCTCGAAGGCGCCACCGGCCGTGGTGGCGAGCACGACAACGGCGCCAAAGCACGGCGGTCGGGCGAAAAGCCGGAGATGGGCCGTTACGACGACGCCAATCCAGCCTCGCGAGCCGATGAAGAGCTTCGGCAGATCAAAACCGCTGACGTTCTTGACCACCTTGCCGCCGCCGCTGACCAGCTCGCCGCCGGAAAGCGCGGCGGACAGGCCGAGGGTAAGCTCCCGGGGACCGCCGAATCCGTGCTCCAGGCAGCCGCCGTCGCCGGCGGCTATGATCTCCGAGACCGTAGCCCGATCATCAGGCCAGCTCACCGGCCACCATTGACCGCTGGCCGCGAGCATGCGGTCCAGCTCGCGGGCGGTCATGCCCGCCTCGATGCCAATCACCTGGTCCTCGCGGTTGTGCTCGAGCACCGCCGTCAGATGCGAGAGGTCGAGCAGGACAACCTCCCTGCCCTTGAGCCGGGAGGGCAAAAGGACTGGAGAGCGCGACACGCTCCAGGCGCCGGGCGCCGAGGAGATAACCGCGATCCCTTTTCCGGCTGCCTGGGCGAGGTAACTGCACAGCCCTTCGGCGGACCCGGGAGCGACCCGGCCCGCCGCCGGGGCGGCCTCCTGCTTTTCGGAGGTCGCTGCGTGCTGGTCGGGACCGCGGGGGCTGGCCATCTTTTTCTCCTCAGGCGCCGGCCACCGCGCAAGCGGGTGCTGGCTTGCTGGTATCTTAGATCGAATGCCGCGCCGGTTGCCTGCTATGCTGGCCAAGAATTGGCGGTGCGGAGCCCAAAATGGCAGCCTCGGACGGCAAGCGCGATCTGATAATAGTCTCAGGCTATTACGGCTTCGGTAACCTGGGCGACGAAGCGATTCTCGAGGAGCTGTGCCGCGAGCTCGGCCGGCTGGTGCCTGCCGAGAAGGTGGTCGTGCTCTCCGCGGATCCGCCGCACACCCGGGACACCTTCGGGGTCGACGCCGCGCCGCGCGCCGACCTCGGCCGGCTTTTCCGGCTGGCGGCCAGGGCCCGCCTTCTCGTCTCTGGGGGCGGCGGGCTCTTTCAGGACACGCGCAGCCCCGGGTCAACCATCTTCTACGCCTCGCACATCGCCGTGGCCAGGCTGGCCGGCTGCCCGGCGCTCATCTACGCTCAGGGGGTGGGGCCGCTCTCCTCGTCGCTGTCCCGGCTGGTCACGCAAAAGGCCTTCGCGCTGGCCGGGGCGATCACCGTCCGCGATCAGCGCTCGGCCGAGCTCGTGCAATCATGGGGCCTACCGGCGGAGAGAACCGCCGACCCGGTCTGGTGCCTTCCGCCTTCCCCTTTGCCGCAGGCCGTCGAGGCAGCGCTTCCTGCCGGGGCAGGCGCGCGGGAGGGCGCCCCGCTTGTCGGGCTGTCCCTGCGTCCGGCCGCCAGCTTCACCGACGCCCACCGGGCGGCGATGGAGCAGGCGCTTCTGGCGGGGCTTCCCGGGGAGACACGGCTTGTCCTGCTGCCGCTTCAGGGCTCGCTGGACAGGCCTCTGCTCGCGCGCGTGCGCGATTGCTGGCAGGCCGCCGGCCGGGTTGCCGTGATGATCGACCCGAACGCTCTCAGCATGCCCAGCCAGTGGATTACCCTGCTCAGCCGTCTGGATCTCCTGGTCTCCATGCGCCTGCATGCGGCGATAATGGCCCTGCGCTCGGCTGTCCCCTGCCTGGGGCTGGCCTACGACCCCAAGGTGACAAGATTGTTAACGGAGTTTGAGCAGCCGATCTTAAATCTCACCAAGGAGCCCGGGGCGGACAGCTGGGTCAATGACTTGAAAGCGGCGTTCTCGGCTCGTCATGAGCTTTCCCGTAAAGCTTCGGCCGGCACGGAAGCTGCAAGAAATTTGGCTTGCCAGAACTTTAATATTATAAGTAGAATGCTAGGCATGCAAAGAGATGTCTGAAAGGCTTGTCGGGGCTGTGGCGGGTCCCGGGGGAGAGCCGGCTCTCTATGTGCTTGCAGCACGCAGGTAAATATTCAGACCCCCCACAGGGCACCGCCCATAATGTCAACCTTGTCAGCCACAAATAAAGCTCGCCAAACAGTACTCGGCTATCCGGTCGATATCGTGGACGAGCCGCTGGCCCTCGAGATCGTAGAATCGGCCTGGCGGTCGGGCAAGCGGCTGCAGATAGTCACGCTCAACGCCGAGATGGTGGTTGCAGCACAGCAGGACAGGGAGCTCGATCGAATTATCCGACACGCCCACCTGATCATCCCGGACGGCGCCGGCATCGTCTGGGCATTGCGGCTGGCCGGGCAGTCCGTAGAAAGGCTGGCCGGCATCGATCTGGCGGCGGCGGCCCTTGCCAGGGCAGCGGCGGCCGGCAGGCGAGTCGCCCTGGTGGGCGGCAAGCCAGATGTGCTGGACAGGCTGGTCGGCCTTCTGCCCAGGATGCATCCCGGGCTCAACGTGGTCGCCTCCCGCGACGGTTACTTTTCCTCAGATGAAGAGGAGGCCGTGGTCGAAGCCCTTTCCAAGGCCGAGCCGGAGCTGCTTCTGGTGGCCCTGGGCGTGCCCAAGCAGGAGTACTTCATAGACCGCTGGCAAACCGCCTTCCCGAAGGCGGTCATCGCAGGCGTCGGCGGCAGCTTCGATGTCTGGGCGGGCGCCAGCAGGCGGGCGCCGCTTATCATGCGCCGGCTGCATCTGGAGTGGCTCTACAGGCTCGTCACCGAGCCCTGGCGCTGGAAGCGCATCGGCTCCGCGCTTCCCAATTTTTTCTGGCAGGTGGTGCGCGAGTTTGTCTCCCGGCGCCGGAAGTCGCAGGCGCCCGACAGAAGCCGGGAAGGCTAGACGCCGGGCATGCTCTTCGCCGGGGAGATCGGTGCGGCTGAGGCAAAGCTCGTCCCTTTGCGGGTGCTCGCCCACCTGGGCGACGCCGTCTTCGAGCTCCACGAGCGCGAGCGCCAGGCGCTGACCGCCGCCAGCGCCCGCCAGTTGCACGGCCGGGTGGTCGCCCGCGTAAGCGCCGCCAAACAGGCCGAGCTGCTTGCCCTCATCCTGCCGGAGCTCGATGATGCGGAGCAAGACATAGTACGCCGGGCCCGCAACCTGAAGGGAACCGTTCGCCACAAGTCCAGCCAGGCGGCCTACCGCCAGGCGACCGCCTTCGAAGCGCTGGTCGGCTACCTGTACCTTACCGACCGCCCCCGCCTGCGGCACCTGCTCGATCTGACGGTCCCGGGATACCCGTGCTTTAAGAAAAAATTGTAATGAGGCAGCCCCGCCTGAGATGGTGTTAAGTTAGGCTTGAGGGCGCCCGGCCCGCCAGTTCTTGTCAGGCAAATTCAGGGGATGGCATCTGCCTTGAGAATTGACCTCAGTGACGTCTACTCCAGTCTGGCAAACTACTCAGCCGACGGCCTGGTGATTAGCGATCCCCGCGGGGTCGTCACCTGCTGCAACCCGTCTTTTGCGCGCCTGCTGGATCGCCGTCCGGAAGAGATAATCGGCCACCGGCTGGAGGCGATAATCGATTGTTCGTGCCTGCATCAGGTCGCCACCGCCGATGGTATCAGCGAGGGCCCGCCCGCCCTGTCTCTTGCCAGCGCCGAGAGCACCGGCCTGCACAACGCCGTGGTGGTGGCCCGCAACGGCATGGACCTCACGGTGCCGGTCAGCCACATAGCCGTGCAGGCCAACGGCTCGCAGCCCTCCGGTTACCTCACCGTAGTCTATATCGTGCAGGCCAGCTCCGTCCAGCAGGCTCAGACGGAGTTCGTCAGCACGGTCAGCCATGAGCTGCGCACCCCGCTTACCAGCATCAAGGGATTCGCCGATACGATCCTGCGCGCCGGAGACCGTCTGGATTTAAGCCAGCAGCGCCGCTACGTGGGGATCATCAAGGATCAGGCGGATCGCCTGACCAGGCTGGTCGAGGATCTGCTCGCCGTGTCCCGGCTGGAGTCGCGGAGGCTGCAGCTGACTATCCGGGCCATCGATCTGCTGGAGGCCGTGCAGAGGGTGGTCCGCAACCTGGCCGACAAGGCCCGCGACCACAAGATCGTCACCAAGATCGGCCCGGGTCTGCCCCCGGTCTGGGCGGACGCCGACCGCCTGGAGCAGATCCTGACCAATCTCGTCGACAACGCGATCAAGTACTCGCCGGCCGGCACGACCGTGACAATCGCCGCCCGGGACCTCGATTCGCACCCGGAGATGGTGGAGTTCTCCGTGACCGACCAGGGGGCCGGCATCCCGCACGAGCACCAGCCGGAGATTTTCAACAAGTTCAGCCGCCTCGACAACCCGCTGGTCAGGCAGGCGGAGGGCACCGGTCTCGGTCTCTACATCACCAGATCGCTCGTGCTGGCGCTTGGCGGGCAGATCAAGGTGGCCAGCCGGCCAGGACAGACGACCTTCACCGTCCAGTTGCCGGCGGCGACGCTGGAAGAGCAAGCAGCAAGAGGCAAGGGCTAACCATGATGCTGCCGACGCCGGTAATTCTCATCATCCACCAGCCCAGGCAGGCTGCCGACTACGCGTCCATCCTGGAGAAGACGGGCGCCAAAGTGCACGCCGTCGCCTCCTTCGAGGAGGCAAACGAGCTGCTCTCCTTCCTGCACCCGGACCTCGTGCTTCTGGCGGCCAACATGCCGGAAGGGGACGGCCGGCTCTATTGCCAGCAGATCCGCGCCACCCTGGTCCAGCCGCGACCGGTGCTGGTGCTCCTGCATGCTTCCGATGACGTCAACGAGAGGATACGCTCCTTCCGTTACGGCGCCGACGACGTGCTCGGAGATCCGATCGACAAAAACGAGCTGGCCATCCGTGTCCTCGCGCACCTGAGGCGCCGCCAGGAGGAGCTGTCCAGCCCGCTTACCCAGCTGCCGGGGCCGAACATGATCCGGCGCATGCTGGAGCAGTGCCTGGTCTCCGACAGGATCTGGTCGGCGCTCTCGATCGACCTCAACAACCTGCGGGTCTATAACGAGGCCTACGGAGACCTGGCCGGCGACCAGCTGATCAAGGCGCTGGGCGCCATCCTGCTCGGGCTGGCCGCGGACAGCGACTTTGTCGGGCACCTGGAGGCCGACGACTTTCTCTTCATCACCTCGCCGGAGAAGCGCGAGGACCTGGCCGAGAAGATCTGCCGGCAGTTCGAGCAGGTGAGCAAGCGCTTCTATCCGCCCGAGGACATCGAGCGGGGCTATCTCGTGGCTACCGGGCACGGGGGGATCAGGAGGCGGGTGCCGCTGATCTCGCTTTCGATTGGTATCGTATCCAGTACCACGCGCCGCTTTCAGAGCTACGTCGACGTCCTTACCACCTCGCGCGATTACCGTTACGCAGCCAAGCAGCATCCGGGCAGTCGCTGGCTCGGCGATCACAGGCAGGCGCTCGGCGCCGGACGAAAGGAGACGCACCGGACGCGCATCCTGGTGGTCGAGCCCGACGGCGCCATGGCTTGTCTTCTGCAGGAGAACCTGGCGCTTGAAGGCTATGCAGTGCAGGTGACCAGCTCCGCGGGCGACGCCTTGAGCATCGCCCGCGGCAAGCCGCATCCGGACTTGATTCTGCTCGAATCCAATCTCGCGGACCGGCGCATGGACGGCTGGGAGCTCTGCCGGGCGCTCAAAGAGGACAGGGAGCTGAAGAGCATCTGGGTGGTGATGGCCACCGCCGATCCGGACCAGCTGGCGGCGCTGGAGGCCGGGGCAGACGTCTACCTGCCCAAGCCGTTCGACATGAACGCGCTGCTCTCCGAGGTCAAGCTCTATTTGCGCTCGCGCACCCGGGTCGCCGGCGCGGATCTGTAGGGGCACGGCAAGGGGGGCACAGCCTCCGGAGTCATCACCGGAGTCATCACAATAGATGCCCCCGCCTTGCCGATTAATGGATTGATCACCGCGGGCGACACCTGCCTCGCCCCTGCGGACTGCACACCACCGTGGGTGCCCGGCGGCTAGTACCGGCCGGCAGAAATTAAACTGCGCCCGCCGGGGCGGATGCAATCCGCCCGGGCGCGTCCAGCGCGCCGCTGCGAGCGAACGGGTTCTTATGCCGGCGCGTACTAGCGGAGGGCAGTTTTCAGATCGGCCAGAATCCAGTCTACGGCGTCGCCGATCCCGCGGGCCGTGTAATCAGGCTGCACCGGCCACTGATAGGTGCCGGCAAGAACCTGGCTTCCGAAGCCGGTTTCCACGAGGATTCCCTTGGCGCCGCAGTTGCGCGCCAGCTCGACATCCGTGGCCTTGTCACCGACCACGTACATCCGCTGCCGGTCGAAGTCGGGGTGCTCGGTCAGCGCCCGCACAACCAGACCGGGGGCCGGCTTGCGGCAGTCGCACGCCACGCTCAAAGCCGGCACCGAGCCTTCTTCCAGGTGCGGGCAGTAGTAAACCGCATCCAGGAGCGCGCCTTGAGCGGCGAGCAGGTCCACCAGCCGCTGGTTGAGGGCGCCAATGTGCTCCTCGCTGTAATACCCGCGGGCGGCGCCGGACTGATTGCTGGCCAGAACCGCGGCGATGCCGGACTCATTGAGGCGGCGTACGGCCGCAGCCGCCCCCCGGATCAAGACCAGGCGCGACAGATCCCGAATGTAGCCGACCTCCTCATTGAGGGTGCCGTCACGATCGAGAAAGACAACGGGACGTCTGTCGCCTGCCGAAAATGACATGACCATATTTTATGGCCGAATTTATGACCGTTTGCCGCGCTCGCCGCTTTGCTACCCCGAGACTGGCTCCAACAGGGCTTTTCAAGATCCAGTCCTGATCCGGACCCACTATCTCAATAAGGACTATTCATGCTAGGATTTTTGCAGGCTTCGGACTGTCGGCGGGCACATGAGACTCCACGACGAAAACGCGTCGTTTCGCTTTAACCAGGAAGGACTCCGAAAGTTTCTCGGGGATCTGGAATGCGAGATCATGGAGCTGGTCTGGAAAAAGGCCAAGCCGACCGTCACCGTGCGCGACATCTACGACAGCCTGCGCCAGGAACGGCCGATCGCTTACACGACGGTGATGACCACGATGGTGCGCCTGGCGGAAAAGGGGCTGCTCAACATCGTCGACAAGGTCGGGCTGGCCAACTGCTATGCGCCGGCGCAGGACCGCGAGGATTTTCTGCGCAGCACGGTGGCGATGGTGCTGGATATTTTCGTGCGCGAATTTCCACGCGAATCAGCCGAGTATCTGTCGCGGGCAAAGATCGAGCAAAAAGGGGCGCGGCGCAAGTAGGCGTCCCCTTGATCGACAAACGGCGCGGTTGGTGCCGGCGGGGCGCCCGCGCCCCGGGGACCGACAACGAAGCGGGCGGGACTTGCGTCCCGCCCGCTTCTAGATCCGTTCCCTTCGTGCCTACTGGCTGTCGGGGACTGGTGAGCCCGGGGGCAGCACGCCAGGTATCTTCTGGCTGTGCTCGGCGCGACCGGAGGTCATGTAGCGCTCGTCGATGATTGTCGGCTCGACTTGCAGCATGTTGGTGTCGCGCGGGCCTTCCACCTTGCTTATCTCCTCAGGCAGCTTCATCTGACCCGGGTTGCCGGGCAGAATCACTTCCGGCCTCACCGAGACGACCAGCTCGCTCTCGTTCTTGACGAACGACTTGGAGCGGTAGAGCGCGCCCAGCACCGGCACTTCGCCGATGATTGGCGTCTTGTCCAGCTCACGCCCGCTGTTGGCGGAGACCAGACCCGAAATGAAGAGCTCCTGTCCGGGCTTCATCTCGACGATCGTCTGCGTCTTGCGGGTTGTGAATCCGGGCACCGAGTTCGGCAGTCCCTGGGCGGTCACGCCGAAGCTCAAGGCCAGCGTCTGGGAAAGGATTCTCTCCTCAGGCGAAACCTCCAGGTTGATGTTGCCATTTTCCAGCAGCACCGGAATCATGTTCAGCCGCAGCCCGAACGGTTCGAATACGACCGACTGGGAGGTGGCGCCGTTTTGCGGGGCCGACTGGGGAATGGGGATCTCGCCGCCGGCCAGGAAGCCGGCGCGCTCGCCGGAGATGGTGACCAGCGTGGGCTCTGCCAGCACGCGGGCTCTCGAGTGGGTGATGATCCCTTGCAGGGTCGGGTTCAAGGACCAGCGCGAGGCCTGTCCGGAGGCGAAGTTGGAGGTCGACGTGAAGGCGTTGGCCAGACCGCTCGAACTGAAGGCGGCGCCACCCGGCGCGCCCAGCAGGAAGGTCTGCCCGAGCAGCGTCGGCGCGCTGGCCAGCACTGCCTGCCCGATGGCCGAGATCGGCGTGTTCACAACCTGGTTGCCCAGAAGCTGCGGGATGACGTTGGCGGCCGTGAAGTTGACCGGCGCCGTAGTCGCCCCGAAGCCGGCCCCCTTGGTGAGCCCTTGCTGCAGAAAGCCGAGAACGTTCTGCGCGGCGGGAACGACCGTCGGGTTGAAGGCGGTGGTGAACGTGCCGGTCGGCACGCCCGTCGGACTCAGCACCGGTATGCCGGTAACCGCGGTATTGATCACCTGGTTGGTACCCGCCACCGGGGCAAAGCCAACAATATTGTTAACCGAGCCTACCGGGAAGGGGAACGGGATGCTGCCCTGGGTGCCGTTGGTGCCGGGCGAGGATGTGAGCAGGAACGGGTTCACGTTGGCCCCGGAAGCCGGCGAGCCGCCCAGACCGAACCCGAAGCTCTGGCTCGTGAAGTTGAGGCCCAGCTGGGTGCCGAGCTCTCGAGCCGCAGCCGTGTTCATCTCCATGAAGGTGACATGCAGGACGATGAGAGGCGTCTTGCGGACGCGGATCAAGCTCGTCACCCGGCCGCCCTCGCTCACGATGAGCTGCGCCTTGCCGACGTTGTTGTTCAGGTTGGAGAAGTACGTGTACCGATCAACCTGCGACAGGGCGGAGAGCAGTCCGGTCTGCCCCTGCTGTTGCATCTGCGCCCCCATTCCCATCTCGCCGATGCGCGGCTCGACGAGACGTCCGTTGGCGGCGATTATCTTCATGCCCCGATCGTCCATAAACGAGTCGGCGGCCGTGAAGGCGCGAATGACCGACTCCGGATGATCGACGTCACCAAGCAGGATCACCCGGTCACTGCCGCCCACCGTGAACGGCTCGACGATAATGCGCGGGTCAATCTCGCGGAGGACCGCCTGCAGCTGCGAGAAGTCACGGTTCACCCGGACGTCGACGGCGATCGAGTTGCCGGCGTCATCCCAGACCACCAGAGTGGTGGAACCCGGAGATTTGCCCAGCAAGACGATCTGGTTCTCGGCCACGACGATGGGCTCGGCCACCGACGGGTCGCTTATCGACGTGCGGACGATCTTGTTCTTCAACTTAAAGGTTCGCGACTGCGAGACCTTGAGGTCGATGACGTTGGTCGGCTTGAACTCTTCCAGATCGACGGCGCCGCTGACAACCGGCGGGATAGGCGTCGAGGTCGTGCCGGCCGCCTCGCCCTGGGCGATTATCTGGTCCGGCGAGAGCTGGGCGATGAGCTGCTTGTCCGCCGCAGCCGGCTGGACCTCGGGCTCCGCTTTCGCTTCCTTGCCGTCGCCTTTCAGGGCGCCTGCGGGAATCTCACCGCTCATTGCCACCAGGGTCGGTGCAGGCTTGGCCGGCTCGGCGCTGGCCGTCTGAGCCGGCTCTTCGGTGAGCGGCAGCGCCGGGTGAATGGTGAGCGCCGCAGCCGGTGCGTGGTTGGCGGCAGCTCCCGACTCCTTCGTCTTGAAGAAGAACATCACCTGCCCGTTGGCGCCGGTTACGGCTACGCCGTGAGCGCTCAAGGCTGCTGCGTAAGGCGCCGCTGCCCGCAACGGGCGGCTTGCCGCTCCCGATGCCGGCCGGGCGGCCTTGCCTTGACCAGCCCCGGTTGTGCGAACCACTTTGCTGTCAGTGACGCCAGCAAGCTTCTGCCAAATCGCCGGGGAAGCTGGATCTGAAAGCGCCGGTAGCAAGTTGGCTTGCAGAAGTGCCATGGAAACACTCACGGCTAAGTACAACTGCGGCTTTTTCATGAAAGTCTTCCTCTTTTCTAGCCCTATGAAATTCATGTCTCAGCTCTCCCGAGAAGCTTACTGATTGTCAGGAATTGGTGACCCAGGCGGCAGCACCCCAGGTATCTTCTGGCTGTGCTCTGCGCGACCGGAGGTCATGTAGCGCTCGTCAAGCACGGTGGGTTCGACCTGCAACATGTTGACGTCACGCGGTCCTTCCACCTTGCTTATCTCTTCGGGCAGCTTCATCTGTCCCGGGTTGCCGGGCAGGATCACCTCCGGTCTCACCGCCACCACCAGCTCGCTTTCGTTCTTGTTGAAGGCCTTCGAGCGGTAGAGGGCGCCTAATACCGGCACTTCGCCGAGAATCGGGGTCTTGATGAGCTCGCGCCCGCTGTTGGCCGAGACGAGTCCCGAGATAAACAGCTCCTGCCCCGGCTTCATCTCCACGATCGTCTGGGTTTTGCGGGTCGTGAAGCCGAAGGTCGGCGATGTAGCGCCCGGCAGCTGGAAGGAAAGCGCCGGTGAGATCAAACGCTCCTCGGGCGAAACCTCCAGATTGATGCTGCCGTTTTCCATGAGCACCGGGATCATGTTCAACCTGAGCCCGAACGGCTCGAATCCTACCGAGGTGAGCGCGGTTCCGGCGGTAGCCACGTTCTGCGGAATCGGCTCTTCGCCGCCGGCCAGGAACGCCGCTCTCTCACCGGAAAGGGTGACCAGCGTCGGTTCTGCCAGCACCCTTGCCCGCGAGTGGGAGATGATGCCCTGCACGGTCGGGTTCAAAGACCAGCGCGAGGTGCGTCCGGAGGTGAAGTTCGAGGTCGAGGTGAAGGCGTTCATCAGCGCGTTGGTGCCGAAGGTGGCCCCGCCGGGCGCGCCGAGCAGGAAGGCCTGCTGCAACAAGCTGGAGGGCAGCGTGTTCAGCACCGGCTGACCGATGGCCGAGATCGCCTGGTTGACGACCTGGTTGCCCAGCAGCCTGGGGATCACGCTGGCGGCCGAGAAGTTAACCGGCTGCGAGGTGGCTCCGTACTGGGCCCCCTTGGTCAGCCCCTGCTGCAGGAAGCCCAGGACGTTCTGGGTCGGCGGGATGAAGGTGGGGGTGGCCGTGAAGGAGCCCAGGGCACTGCCGGTCGCCGAGGTAACCGGCACAACCACGCCGGTTCCGGCAAGCGGTGCCAGACCGACAACCGGGGTCACCGAGCCGACCGGGAACGGGAAGGGTATGCTGCCCTGGCTGCCGTTCATACCGGTGTTGGAGGTCAGGAAGAAGCCCGGCGTGCTGCCGTCAGCAGCACCGGAGAAGTTCTGCCCGCCCAACCCGAAGGCGAAGCTCTGGCTCGTGAAGTTGAGACCAAGCTGCATGCCCAGCTCGCGGACGGCTGCCGTGTTCATCTCCATGAAGGTAACGTGCAGCACGATGAGAGGCACCTTGCGGACGCGAATCAGGCTCGTCACCCGGCCGCCTTCGCTGACGATCGCCTGCGCCTTGCTTATGTTGTTGTTCCGGTTGGAGAAGTAGGTGTAGCGGTCGACCTGCGAGATAGCCGACAGCCTGCCGGTCTGCCCGCCCACCTGCTGCTGCGCTCCCATACCCATCTCGCCGATACGCGGCTCGACAAGGCGGCTGTTGGCCGCAATTATCTTCATCTCGCGGTCATCCATAAAAGCGTTGGCCACGCCGAAAGCGCGAATGACCGACTCCGGATGATCGACGTCGCCGCGCAGGATTACCCGATCCGACCCGCCCACGGAGAACGGCTGGACGATAATTCTCGGGTCGACCTGGCGCAGCAGGGCCTGCAGCTTGGAGTAGTCCCGCTGCACTTTCACGTCGACGGCAACGGAGTTGCCGGCTTCATCCCATATAACGAGGGTGGCGCCGCCGGGCGCCTTGCCCAGCAGGACAAGCTGGTTCTCTGCCACCACCACCGGTTCCGCCACGGACGGATCGCTGATGGACGTGCGAAGAATCTTGTTCTTGAGCCTGAAGGTCCGCGATTGCGAGACTTTCAGATCTATCACGTTGCTCGGCTTGAACTCCTCGAGATCAACCGCGCCGCTCACCACCGGTGGTATCGGCGTCGAGGTGGTGGCGCCCGGCCCCTGGTCCGCCTGGGCGACAATCTGGTCGGGGGCTAGCTGGGCGATCAACTGCTTGTCGGCCCGCGGCGCATCGTTCATTGCCACCAGGGTGGCCTTGTCGGCGGCGGGGGCAGAGGCGGCGGCATCCGTTCGCTCGGATAGAGGCAACGACGAATGGATGGTCAAGGCGGCTGCCGGGACGCCACTGGCTTCAGACGAATCAGAGTCGCCGCTCTTCAGGAAAAGCATCACCTGTCCGGCGGCACCACCGGCGGCGACACCATGAGCGCCGGCAACGATGGCCTGGTGTTTCGCGTTCGCCGCACGCGCAATCGCATGCGGTGCCAATTTGGCCTTGACCGCCGACGGCGAGCCGGTCCTTGCAGCAGGCTTACTTTCAGCCGCGCCCGACAGCTTCTGCCATATTGCAGGCGAGGCTGGGTCCGACAGCGCCGGTAGTAAGCTGGCCTGCACAAGTGCAAGTGATGCACTCAACGCTAAGCACAACCGCGGCTTTTTCATACGAATGATCCTCTTTTCTAGCCCCTATCGCGAACGTAACCCGATACCATACCAGTTACCCCAGAAGATTATCACGACTTGCGTGGATTAGCACGCGTCTTTTCAACCTGCCTTTCTTCGGCGGAACCCGCATTTAATGCTCGTGCCAAGCAGAGGCCACTTGAATACTATGAGAACATATGCAGGCGATGTGGATTCATCATCCGATTGGCTGAGATCCTCTTGGGAAGCCCGTTTTAGTAATCCAGATTGCCTTTTTAAAGGCGCCTCTCATTCTACATCGGTCTAAATGATGACAACCGTATTTGGTGACACCAGTTAGTTAAGACCATCTTCATTGTCAAGCGAAGAAGCAGCTTCTTCGCCTGGAGTGCTCGGATTCTAACAGTAAATCGATCCCGCGCAAGCCTGATTTTATCCAGGTTCTAACAATCAGCGCGTTATCGGACTCTAGCTGATCTTCTGGAACATGTAGCCGATCCCGCGGGCTGTCAGGATGAGATCCGGGTTGGAGGAGTCCTCCTCCAGCTTGGACCGCAGTCGGCTGATGTGCACATCCACCACGCGCGTGTCGATGCGATGATCCGGCGGATAAGCCCAGACCTGCTGCAGAATCTCGCCGCGCGAAAATGGTTTTCCGCTGTTGGTGACGAGCAGCTCGAGCAAGCTGAACTCCATGCCGGTAAGGCGGATGCGCTCGTTCTTCCGCGTCACCTGACGCTTGTTGAGATCTATTTTCAGGCTGCCGACCGTGATCACATTCGAGCTCTTGCTCTGCGTCGTGTCCTGGTGCTTCTCCACGGTGCGCCGCAAAACGGCCTTGATGCGCGCCTCCAGCTCGCTCGGGCTGAAAGGTTTCACCACGTAGTCATCGGCCCCTATCTCCAGACCTTGAATTCGATTGGAAACATCGGCCACGGCTGTCAACATAATGATAGGCGTGTCCGATGTCTTGCGGATCTCCCGGCAGACTTCATAGCCGTCCATCTTCGGCAGCATGACATCCAGTATCACCAGGTCCGGCTGGAAGCTGCCGAACAGATCCAGCGCCTCCTGCCCGTCGGCGGCGGTGGCCACGTTGTAGCCCGCCAGCTTCAGACGGGTCTCCAGAATGCGCCGGATCGACGCCTCATCATCAACAACCAGAATCTTCTCTTGATCGCTGTTGGTCTCCACCACTTGCTCAGTCTCTTTCGTTTGGGAAGGTGTATTCATTGTAACTACCAATCCGGGGAATTGCTCGCCAGCCTGTGTCCCACAACTGGTTGCCCGGTTGCTGAGATGTCCTTGAAGCAATATATCATTTTATAGGCGAGGACGGGCACGCAGACGCCCCACAAAGCGCACCTCCGGCGAGGGAGGCCCGCCCGCATTTCCCGGCGCGCGAATCTTCCGCAGCACGCAGGCGCTATCAGGTCCCCGACTTCCAGGACCCGAGGTACTCCACCATCTCCGGCGTCAGCCTGTCGATGGCGATCCCCATCGACTCGAGCTTCAGGGTGGCTATCTCCCGGTCGACCGATTCGGGCAGCAGTTGGATGCCTGCCGCCAGCTTGCCTTTGTTCTTAACCAGGTACTCAAGGGCCAGCGCCTGGTTGGCGAAGCTCATGTCCATTACCGAGGCGGGGTGACCTTCCGCGCAGGACAGGTTGACAAGACGGCCTTCGGCCAGCACGTAGATCCGGTTGCCGTTGGCCAGGACAAACTCGTCCATGAGCGGGCGCACGGCGCGCTTGCTGCGCGAGAGCTTCTCAAGGGCCTCCAGGTTCAATTCCAGGTCGAAGTGCCCCGAATTGCAGACGATGGCCCCATCCCGCATCTTATCGAAGTGATGGCCATCAATGACGTGCCGGTTGCCGGTCACCGTAATGAAGATGTCGCCCAGCGGCGCCGCCTCGGCTATCGGCATGACGCGGAATCCATCCATCACCGCCTCGATCGCCTTGATCGGATCGACCTCGGTGACGATCACGTTGGCGCCCAACCCCCTGGCCCGCATTGAGGTTCCCTTGCCGCACCAGCCGTAACCGAGGACAACCACGTTGCGCCCGGCAACCAGGCGGTTGGTGGCGCGGATGATACCATCCAGCGTCGACTGTCCTGTGCCGTAGCGATTGTCAAAGAGATGCTTCGTCTTGGCGTTGTTCACCGCGATCGCCGGAAAAGCCAGCTGCCCGTCGCGCTGCATGGACTGCAGGCGGGTGATCCCGGTGGTCGTCTCCTCCGTGGTGCCGATCACGTCGCCTACCTGCTTGGCCCGCCTCTGAACGAGCGTCGCCACCAGGTCGGAGCCGTCATCGATGATGAGCTGCGGCTGGTGGTCAAGAGCTGTTTCGATGTGGCGGTGGTAGGTGGGGATATCCTCCCCCTTGATCGCATAGACGGAGATGCCCTGCTCGACCACCAGCGCCGCCGCAACATCGTCCTGCGTGGAAAGCGGGTTGGAGGCGATCAACAGGCAATCGGCGCCGCCGGCTTTCAAAGCAAGAGCCAGGTTGGCCGTCTCGGTGGTGACGTGCGCGCAGGCGGAGACACGTAAGCCGGCCAGCGGCTGCTCCTTGCGGAAACGCTCGCGGATCAGGCGCAGAACCGGCATGTCGGCTTCGGCCCACTCGATGCGCTTCATCCCCGCGCCAGCCAACCCCGGATCCTTAATCTCTGCCTTTGCCATGGTCTTGTTACTCACCTGATTATCCTCATATAGATGATGGCCGGCTTCCCGCATGAAGATCCCGCCGGACTGGTAAACGGGGAGCGAGGGAAGGGCTCTATATGGTATCGCCCATTATCGCTTGACAACCTGTCATTACAGGGTTTTACGCGACGCGGTTTAAAGGCCGTAACAAAAACTCCGCCCCCGAGCGGCTTTGGCGGCTTCCTCGCTTGACAACTACTAATTCCTGGCGGCGCCCGGTGAACTTCTTTGTTCCGGCGAGGCCACTTGGTGGTATTTTATGGGGATAAAGATCCAATCCTTAAAAAAGTTGATCGAAAAGGAATTTCAGTTATCAAGGTCTATCGACGGGCACATAGTTATCAGCCAGGGGTTTTCCCGAAGCCCGCTCAGAATTAATTTACGGTCGGGCAGTCCCGGAACCCGGGCAGAAGCCTCAGCAGGCGGCGGATGGGAAAAACGAAGGAATCACCATGAAGGCAACCCGGACAGCAAAGTTAACGGCATTGGCGCTGAGCGTCCTGTGCCTCACGGCAGTTGCGCCCGGCAACGCCGCGCCTTTGCTCCGCGGCTACGTCAGCCGCGAACAGGAGCGCGCGGAGAGCCGCGGCGCCCTGGCGGCGGAAAAGAGCCAGCAAACCCTGCCGGCCACCGTCACCATCACCGGCTCCTTCCCACCCGGCTTTGAGGGCAGCTGGCGCTGCCTGACCTCGGTCACCGACTCGGCCATGGACGGGATCACGGCAGGACAACAGATGGAGTCGATCATCGAGTTCAGGCGCACCGGCGACGGGCGGGTGGAAGCCAACTGGAACCAGGCGGGCTGGAGGGAAGCGCAAGCCAACGTCACGGCCTTTAACGACAGGGAAGCCCAGATCGACCGCACCGACTACTATTTCGGCGAAAACATGAACGGCAGCTGGGCAGCCAGATCGCGCGACCGATTCGCGCTTGTCAGCCCGGACAAGATGATCTCCCAGAGCTACGTCGACCAGTACATCGACGGGCAGTACCTGGGCCGTTATCGCACCAAGTCCACCCTGATCAGGCAGAACCGGGACGTCGCGTTTAATAAATAGGCGCAGGGGACACGGTGCCAGGGCGAGGGCGCATGCAATGCGCCCTCGCGAGGGTTGGGTGTACCGGGGTTACTTGGCTGCGGCGGTCGGGGCGGCTTTGCCCTGGCGGCGAAGCCGGGCGAAGGCCCGGGCGCCGCGGTAGATGGCCGTGCGGCCCAGGTCGCGCTCGATGCGCAGCAGCTGGTTGTACTTGGCCGTTCGTTCCGACCGGCAGGGGGCGCCGGTCTTGATCTGCCCGATGCCTGTGGCCACGGTCAGGTCGGCTATGGTGAAGTCCTCGGTCTCCCCCGACCGGTGGCTCATCACGCAGGCATAGCTGTTCTCCCTGGAAAGGGCTATGGCGTCCAGCGTCTCGGTGAGCGTGCCTATCTGGTTCGGCTTGATCAGCACCGCGTTGGCGACACCACCTTCGATACCACGGGCGATGCGCCTGGTGTTGGTCACGAAAAGGTCGTCGCCGACAAGCTGGATGCGCGAGCCGAGCTTGTCGGTGAGGATCTTCCAGCCGGCCCAGTCTTCTTCCGCCAGCCCGTCCTCGATGCTCACGATCGGATATTTGTCCACCAGCTTCTCGTAGTACTCGACCATCTTGTCGGCCGCGAGGCTGCGCTTCTCGGTCTCCAGCACGTACTTGCCGTCCTTGAAAAACTCGGTCGACGCCGGATCCATGGCCAGCGCCACCTGCTCGCCGGGCTTGTAGCCGGCCTGCTCGATCGCTTCGATGATCAGCTCCAGAGCCGCCTCGTTGGTTTTCAAGGAAGGGGCGAAACCGCCCTCGTCACCAACCCCGGTGCCAAGGCCTTTCTTGTGCAAAACCGCTTTCAGCGTCTGATATATCTCCGCCGACCAGCGCAGGGCCTCGGAAAAGGAGTCCGCCCCCACCGGCACGATCATGAACTCCTGGAAGTCGACGCCGTCGACCGCGTGCTTGCCGCCGTTGAGAATGTTCATCATCGGCACCGGCAGAATGCACGCCGACACGCCGCCGACATAGCGGAAAAGCGGCATACCCAGCGAGTTGGCGGCAGCCTTGGCCACGGCCAGGCTCACCCCCAGGGTGGCGTTGGCGCCCAGGTGACTCTTGTTCTCCGTGCCGTCCAGCCGCTCCAGCTCCCGGTCTATGATCGTCTGCTCGAGGCCGTTGGCCCCCAGAAGCGCTTTGGCCACCGTCTCGTTGACATGGCGAATGGCGGTGAGGACGCCTTTTCCCTGATATCTCTTCGGGTCCTTGTCGCGCAGCTCCACGGCCTCGAACGTGCCGGTTGAGGCGCCGGACGGCACCGCAGCGCGGCCCGCGGCGCCGTTGGAGAAGACGACGGTCACCTCGACGGTGGGATTGCCGCGGGAGTCCAGGATTTCCATCGCCGATATCTCTTCAATATGCGTCATTTGGGCTCCTTCGTGTACAAGAAGACATTCCCTGCGCCTGCTCTTTTAGGCAACCTCGTCTTCCAAGCGGGCGGGGCATGCCCCGCCTACAGGCGCTGATAACGATCTGGCATTCCGTATGATTTTATCCATGGTGGCACTGGCGTTCGATCGTCGTTCCAGTATAATCCTTCTTGACTGGGATGTTGTTTCACAGAATGTGAGAGTCCTCAGTGGATTTGTCGGTCACCATCGGGTGCTTGCGACACCCCGTAAAAACTAGAATTGGCGGTTCCCTATGGGCAAGTTCTATGGGGGAAGTTTCCAGGCTATTCAGGAGTACTTCCAACAAAAGTTCTGCCGTTTTTGCAGTCACCCCTTTACTTCAGATGGCATCGAGTTACTAAGGGAAGAGCCAGGCATCCTGGTTGTGCGCGTGGGCTGCTCCGTCTGCGGCCGGCCGCTGGGGGTGGCCATCGTGGGCACGGGCCCGGCGCCCGCCCCCGACCGCACGAAGGCGGCCCTCGACTGGACCAAGCGCGACCGGGAGAGGCTCTCCGGCAAGCCGACCATCACCTACGACGACGTGCTGGACGCCCATCAGTTCTTCGACGGGCTGGGCGCCGACTGGGCCAAGCATCTGCCGCGCCAAGGGCGAGCCTCCGGACACTGATAAGTAAGCAGCAGGATCTACAATTGACCTGGTGGCCTGTGTCAGCAGGGAGTCGATGCTAGGCAAAGAGATTTTCACCGTTTCACGCCCGCCCAAGGCGGACCCGCTCTTTGGCGTCACCTGGGCTTATCCCAGCACCTACCAGGTGGGGATGTTCGGTCTGGGCTATCAGCTCGTCTGGCGCCTGCTCGATCGGGACCCGGAGATATTCGTGGCCCGGGCCTTCACGGACTCCCAGGAGCCCTTGGACGCCTGCGAGCTGGTCGGCTTCACGCTTTCCTGGGAGCTCGACTGCATAAACGTCCTCCGGCAGCTGGCCCGCCTCGGCATCCCGCCCACCAGCGCCCAGCGCGACGGCGGCACGCCTCTGGTCTTTGCCGGCGGCCCCGTCTTGACAGCCAATCCGGAGCCGTTCGCCGAGCTTTTCGACGTCATCCTGCTCGGCGATGCCGAGGCCACCGTTCCGGAGCTTCTCTCGGCCTGGAAACGCATTCGGACGCTCAAGGACAGGCGGGCACAGCTGGTTGAGCTGGCGCAGGTCGAGGGGATCTACGTTCCGTCGCTTTACCGCTACAGGCTGAGCGAGCCCGGAGGCCCGATCGAGTCCGTCGAGCCCACCTGCCCGGCGGCGCCTGCCAGGCCGCAAAAAAAGGTCTTCACACCGCCGCCGGATTATGTCGCCCACTCGTGCATCATCTCGCCGGACTCGGCCTGGGCGGATGTCTTTCTCGTCGAGATCGCCCGCTCCTGCCCGCAGGAGTGCCGCTTCTGCCTGGCCAGCTATCTGACCAGGCCCTTTCGCGCCGGCCGCCTGGAGACGATCCTGGAGAAGGTCGATCTGGGGCTCAAATACACGGCAAAGATCGGCCTGCTCGGCCCTTCGGTAACCGAGCACCCGCAGTTCGACCAGCTGGCCGAAGCGCTCATGGAGCGGCCCGGCACGCAGATATCGATCGCCTCCGTGCGCGCCGACACGCTCAACCCGACGATTCTGACCATGCTGCGGACGCTCGGGCAGAAATCGGTGACCATCGCCCTCGAGTCCGGATCGGAGCGGCTACGGGCGATCATGAAGAAGAACCTGTCCGAGCAGGAGGTGCGCGCGGCGATCGACCTCATCGATCAACACGGCCTCGATGCGGTCAAGCTCTACGGCATTGTCGGGCTGCCGGGCGAGACGCAGGCCGACCTCGACGAGACCGTCCGCCTCTTGTCGTCGCTTAAACGCGACCACCGGCGCCTGCGCTTTACCCTCGGCGTAAGCTCCTTCGTGCCCAAGGCCCAGACGCCGTTTCAGTGGGCGCCGCGGGACAGGCGCTCGGGGGAGAAGCTTGAATACGTGCGCAAACATCTCTGCCGGCTGGGCATCGAGGTGCGACCGGAAAGCCACAATTGGAGCGACATCCAGGCTTTGCTCTCGCGCGGGGACCGGCGTCTGACGCCGCTCTTGCTGTCTGTGGCGGCGGGCAGGGGCAATCTCGGCGCCTGGAAACAGGCGCTCCGGCACCCGCCGGACGGCTGCCCGGGGATGGACCACTACGTCTGGCGCCCGCTGCCGTATGACCAGACCCTTCCCTGGTCACATTTGATCGAGGAGCCCAGGGCGGACCGGCTCCTCAAACACAGCCATCAAGCCGGGGAATTGGCCCGGTCGATGTGAAATAATGCTTTCTCTACAGACAAGCCGCCCAGGAGTGCTCCATGGAAAAGACTCAGGAACTTGAACAACTGGTAGCACCGCTTCGCGACGATCTTCTGTCCGGGGCAGCCGAAATTGCCCTGCGGGCCATCTTCGTCTTTCAAACCATGCTGCAGGGCACCGACCAGATGCCGGTCGCCGCGGTGCATTCTCTCTTGACAAAAACGGCGCGGGCCCTGACCGGGGCGCAGCCGGCGATGGCGCCGCTGTTTCACCTGGGCAACAGCGTGCTCCTTTCCGTTCGCGGCGCCGCCACCGTGACCGACATCCAGCAGCGCTGCCAGGAAGCGCTGGACAGGTTCGAGAAGCAGCTCTGCGACAGCGCGGCGGTGATAGCCGACATCGTCTTCGATCTCATCCCCCCGGGCGAGTCGGTGTTCGCCTACTCCTTCAGCTCCACCGTCGTCAGCGCCCTGGCCAACGCCAGGTCCCGCGGCAAGTACTTCCGCGTCGTCTGCACGGAGGCGCGCCCGGCCCTCGAGGGGCGCAAGCTGGCCTCGACGCTGGCCTCCGGCGGGCTCGAGGTCATCCACACCTTCGACAACGCGCTGGGGATCGTCCTGCCGACCTGCCGGGCGGCCTTCATGGGCTGCGACTGCGTGGGCAGGCCGGGGCTGGTGAACAAGATCGGATCCTGGCCGCTGGCCATGGCCTGCAAGGAGCTGAACATCCCGATCTATGCCCTGTGCGGCACCGAGAAGTTCGTCGACGACGAGCGGCTGTTCGAGTTCGAAAAGCACGAGCGGCCTGGCGAGGAGGTCTGGGACGCCGCCCCGAAAGGGGTGCGCGTTCTCAACCACCAGTTCGAGCTTATCCCGCTTTCGTGGCTGACCGGGCTGGTCACCGAGCAGGGCATCCTGAAGGAGAAGGACATCGAACGCTACGTCTCCAGGCTGGAGGTGCACGATGCGCTCAAGCTGGAAAGCTCGGCGTTTTAAGGCGCCCCGGATGCCCGTGCTGACAGGGCGGCCCGTCCTCCTGCTTTCGGCGGCCCTGGCCTGCGCCGCCGCGAGCGTGCCGGCGCAGGCCAGGCTGGGCGAGGATTTCGACGCTTACGCGCGCAAGCTGGCAAAAAATTTTGCACCGGCCGGCAAGACGACCGCCGCCGCCGGCATCGAATATCAGTACAGCCTGCGGGCCGACCCCCAGCAGCAGCAGGTCTCGCCCGGCTATGCGGTAAGGCTACTGGTGGCGGTTCAAAACGGCAAGGTGCTCGGGCAGCAGATGATCGTCCACCCCGGCACCAACCCGCTGGTGGGCTCGGCCTTCGCGGCCGCCAACGGTTTTGCCTTTGCTTACGAGGCCCTGGGCAAGCCGATGCCCGCCGAAAAGGCGCGGGTGGCCAGCGAGTTTCAGGTCTTCCAGCAGGCCGTCAACCAGGCCTTTCTCGGCAAGGCGCAGAATATCCGCTACCCTGGCTATGCGGGCTTGATTACGCTTATGAGGGACAACACCGGCAACCTGGCGATCGCGGCGACCCTGGCGCCACCGGCCGCCCAGGCGCCGGCCGCCACGCCGGCAGGCTCTGCTCTCTTTCCGCCGGGCAAGCCGCTTCCCGGGAAATGACGGCGAAACTGATCTAAACTGACAACGGGCCAACCAGGATGTTGCCGGGCAACATTTCACCTTATCGCCCTCGCCGGACCCAGCGATCGGTGGTATACCAGGGATAGGAAGGAGGCTTGAAGGAACGTGTCCACAACCAAACTTCTAGAACGTCCTGCACGCAAGCGTGCCTCGAAGAAGACAGCTCTTACAACGTTGTCTGCCTGCCCGGTGGATGGCGCCGGCTGGTGCCCGTATCCATTTTCTCCCGCCCAGCTCGAGCGGCATCTGCGGCAGAAGATGGCGGCCCAGGCAGCCGAGGTCAAGACAGGCAAACCAGCCGGAAAGACGCGTAAGGTAAAATGACCTCTTCGCCCGCCTGCACGGCGGGACCCGAGAGAGGCAATGACAACCAAGGCGTCAGAGAGCGAAACCGCCCGCGGGGTCACGATCGTCCGCGGAACGGTCTGCCACGTAACCGCTGATCCCTTCTCGCAAGCCGACGATCTCAATGCGCTCGAGACATATGAGGACGGCGGCCTGGCTTTCGACGAATCCGGGAGGATCCTGTCGCTGACGGATTTCTCGGAGGCCCGCCGCCGCTACCCGCAGGCGGGCCTCATCGACCGCAGCGGCTGCCTCATCCTCCCCGGCCTGATCGATTGCCACATTCACTTTCCGCAGACCCTTCTGATCGGCGCCTTCGGCGAGGAGCTGCTGGACTGGCTGCGCCGCCATACCTTCCCTGAGGAGATCAAGTACAGGGAGCGTCACTACGCGGAGCAGGCGGCCAGGATCTTCTTCCAGGAAGAGATCGCCAACGGCACGACGACGGCGCTCATCTTCGGCGCCCACTTCGAGGAGGCGACGGGGGTCGCCTTTGCCGAGGCGGAGCGCAGGGGCTTTCGCGCTTTCATGGGCATGACCCTGTCGGACTGCAACCTGCCGGCCGAGCTGGCGCTGCCCGCCGAAGACGCTTATCGCGCCTGCAAGCGGCTGATCGAGCGCTGGCACGGGAAGGGCCGGCTCAAATATGTGGTCACCCCGAGGTTCGCCCTCACCTGCTCCCCGGAGCTGCTGCGCGTGTGCCGGGCACTGACGGAGGAGCACCCGGACGTTTATTTCCAGACGCACCTCAACGAGAACCACCACGAGATCGAGCGCATCAAGGAGATATTCAGCGACGCCGACTCTTACCTGAGCGTGTACGACAGCTTCGGCCTTCTCGGTCCGCGCTCTTTTTTCGAGCACTGTATCTACTCCAAGGACAAGGAGATCGACCGCCTGGCCCAGTCACACAGCCGCGTCACCCACTGCCCGTCCAGCAACATGTTCCTGGGCAGCGGCCTGATTCCGCTCAAGAAGTACGTCGACCGCCAGGTCATCGTGGCGCTCGGCTCCGACGTGGCCGGCGGAACCAGCTTCAGCCTGCTGAAGGAGATGGGCCACGCATACAAAGTACAGGCGCTGCAGATGTTCGCCATGGAGCGGCCGGATCTGGCGGTCATGCTCACCCCGGTCAAGCTTCTCTATCTGGCCACCCTGGCCGGCGCCCGCGCCCTGGGCATGGAAGGGCAGATCGGCAATTTCTCCTGCGGCGCCAGCGCCGATCTGGTGGTGGTCGATCCCGGTCTGGACGCTTATTTCCAGGCCCGCTTGAAAAACGTGGGCAGCACTGCCGAAAAGCTTTTCCTGCTTGCCGTGCTCGGGGACAAGCACCTGGTCAGGGAGGTGCTTATCGGCGGACGCACTGCACACAGCCGCTGACCCCCTGCCCACGCCGCCGTAACTGCTTCTGATATCGACTGCGTAATTTCGGCGCGACGGTCGACCATACAATTCCAGCATCCCTGCCCGCTCAAGGTCTGACAATCGCCCTGTATAGCTCGTGTAGATCGAGCTCCTGCTCGATGACCTTGGCGCCGAGGTCGTTCAACATCTCGGCCTTGTTGGCGAGAAACCTGGTGCTCACCTTGTGCCGCACAGGCAGCCCGGCCAGCGCCTTCATCCGCTCATCGGTGTTGCCAGCCAGGGAGATATAACGTCTGCGCGTCCATCGGTCGAGAAGCTCTAGCCGGCGACTCCTGTCCTGTCCCGGCGGCAGGTCGTTGAGGAACTGCCAGACGGTCTGCTGATAGTCCGCCTCCGGCGTGCTGACCGGAAATCCAAGCACTTTGGCCAGCATGCTCTCCTCGGGCTTGAGCGCCAGCTTCGGCCCTTTCATTGTCCGGTAGGAAACCAGTGCCAGAGCAACCGAGAGTGCGCCGCCATAAAGTTGCAGCGAATTGCCGGCAAAGGAGAGACCGGCCATGTTCAAGCTGGAGCCGGTCCCGCCGAGCGTGCCTTTTTCGGTGAAGTTGGAGGCGTTGATCAGGCGAACGTGCTTTCTCGTCCTACCGGACGTTATCCGCACGCGATCGGAAAGCAAGGTTCGCTCCGCCTCAATCCGTGACCAGACGGAATGCTCCTCCAGCAACGAGGCGACGATCCTGCCGATTACTCGCTTGCGCAACGCTTGCTCCGCCATATCAGGCGGGGCCGTTCGCCGGTCCAGCATCCGTTTTCTGAGCTCGTCCACCGCGCTGCCGACCCCGAGGATGGCGGCCATGTGAGCGGCTCTATCTGACAGGGGCGCGAGCCGCTGGGCGTTCTCATTGTGCTCGGCTTGCAGGATATCGACAAGCTGCGCGGCGCGCGGGGACACTCCCGGCACCACCGCAACAACGCGCCGGGGGCCCACGTTCGCGGGCGGCATCGCCTCCGGCGGCAGATCGGGGATGGCGGTCAGCAATTCCAGCAGATTGACATTCTCCTCAACGACCCTGGCCATCAGATCGTTAAGCATGGCCACCCGGTAGTTGAGAAGCTTGCGAGTCACCTTTACGCCCGGGTTAATTCCGGCCAGGGCAGCAGGATCGTGTGGGCCCCCGGGCTTATCGCGAAGAATACCCTGACCGCGCCACAAGGCGATTAGAGCGTCCCGCCTGGTCTCGCGCTTGCCCGGCGGCACCAGATTGAGAAAAGTCCACAGCGCTTCCGGGTACTCGACATCCTTCGGGCAGGGAAGCCCGAGGACCTTGGCCAGCATGTTGGGCCGATAGGCCGCGGGGAGCCTGGGACCCCTCGCCTTGTAAAGCGACAGGCTCGAAAAACTGACGGAGACGGAGCTGCCCAGAAGCTGCAACAGGTTGCCGACCAGGGAAAGGCTGGCGATGCGATTGGCGGAGCCGATGATGCCCAGTGTGCCGCGCCCGAGAAAGTTGGAGGTGTTGATCGTGTCGACGGCGCGGTTAGCCCTGTCATTGACCCTTAGCGTCTGGTCATTGTCCCTGGCGATCTCTCCTTGAATCTTGGCGTAGACACAACGAATCTCCAGGTAAGCCTGGACAATTTTCTCCAGTAGCCGGCGGCGCAACGCCTGCCCTTCCTGGCTGGCGACACCGGCTTTAGCCGACTCCTCGCTCAGCGCCTCCAGGCGGCGGATGTCCTCGTCTACCTTGAGCGCGTGCGCAAGACCGGCAGCCCGCGGCGACAGCCGGTACCGGTCCGGGCCGTCCTCGGCAGCCGGCAGCGAGCCCTGGACGGCCCCCATCGCAGCATGCGAGGGCGAAAGCAGCAGCATGCACAACAGCATGGCGAGGATCCGGGTACCGGAAAGCAAGCTTGCCGTGCGCCGGGCACGCCGGGCAAAAGAACGACGCTGCCAGGGAATTGCTCGATTCACCTGACCGTATCCTTCGTCGCGGTAACCGCCTGGTCGAGATCCAACAGGTCGACATTCATTTCCAGCACCGCGGCCTGCACGTCCTTGAGCATCGCCTGCCGTACCCTCAGCAGCTTCAACGTCACCTTGTACCTGGACGGCATACCGGCAAGCGCCGCCGTGCGCTCCTTGCTTTTGCCCTTGCCGGCTGTATAACGCTGCTTGCGCCAGGTGTCCAGCAGCTCGGCCAGGCGAGTCTGCTGCTTGCCAGGCGGCGCGGAGTTGAGGAAGGACCAGACCACGGCCGGGTAATCCTCCTCAGGAGACTGCGGAGAGAAGCCCAGCACCCTGGCCAGCATGTTCGGCCTGGCCGCTCGCAGCTCCTTGGGTCCCTTCATCATGCGAAACGTCACCATCGACAGAAGAACGGACATGCTGTAGGCGCCGATCAACTGCAAGAGGTTTCCGCTCAGGCTGGATTTGCTGATGATCAACGAGGAGCCGATCGTTCCCATCGACCCGCGGGTGGCAAAGTTCGTCAGGGTGAGGAGTTGAACCCTCCGATCGGTCGCCTCCTTCATCCTGCTCAACTCGTCGCCGGTCTGGACGATCTCCTTGTTTATTCGCGCCCAGGTCGAGCCCACCTCCAGCGAGGCGTTCAGAACCTGCTCCGTGAGCCGGTCTCGCACCGCAGGATCAAGCACAGGCGCCGTGCTCACACCGGCGGCCAGATAAGCCCCCTGCGCGCCCTCTCTTTCGGCTGCGCCTGCCAGTGCGCATGACCAGGGCGATCCGATAGCCAGCAAAAGAAGAGCCGCCAGCACCTTCGCCCATCCCGCCAGCACGCGGGCCCGGCGAAAGCATGCGGGTTTCTTCGCAGATGGGCGCGAGCTGTCAGAAGTCATTGGGACTCCCCACGGACCTTCCTGAGTTTTTTGCGCGGGCTGCAACGGCCGACCCGCAGTCAGACCAGAGGGCCAATTAAATCATCTTGACATTGGCTTACGGATACAGGCCGCGCAGGCGGCGGGCCTCGACCACACGCGCCACGGCGATGCGCCAGGCGGCCATGCGCAAGCTCACTTTTTCCCGGCGCGCCAGGTCGAAAACCTGCTCGCAGGCTTTGCCGACCAGCGCGTCGAGCCGCTTGTAGACCTCTTCTTCGGTCCAGAAGAGCCTGATCAGCCCTTGCACCCACTCAAAGTAGCCGACCGTGACGCCCGAGGCGGCGGCCAGGATGTCGGGCAGCACGGCGATGCCCCGGTCGTCCAGGATGTCATCGGCGTCCGGGGTCGTGGGGGCGTTGGCCCCCTCGACAATCACCTTGCAGCGGAGCTTGCCGGCGTTGCCGGCGTTCACCTGGTTCGCCACCGCGCATGGTGCCAGGATGTCGCACTGCAGCTCCAGCAGCTCCGCGTTCGTGACCGCGTCAGCCTCCGGGTAGCCCTGCACGCTGCCCACCCTGGCCACATGGTCTTTGAGATGCGGGACGTTCAGCCCTCTTTCGTTGTAGACACCTCCAGTTACATCGGAGATCCCGACAACGTTGAACCCTCGTTCGTGCAAGCTCGACGCCACCACGGATCCCACATTGCCCAGCCCCTGGACGACCACCGTGGGAGCGTCGGTGATGAGCGAGAGCTTCTCGACCGCCCGTCTGGCGCAGAACACGACGCCGTGCCCGACCGCCTCGGACGCTCCCAGCGACCCGCCGATCGACTTCGGCTTGCCGGTCACCACGGAAGGCACCGTATGTCCTTTGTTGACGCTGAAGGTGTCCATGATCCAAGCCATGGTCTGCTCGTTCGTGTTGAGATCAGGTCCGGGAATGTCCTCGTCCGGACCGATGAGCTCGATGATCTCGGAAGCGTAGCGCCTGGTGATGCGCTCGATCTCGCGCTCGCTCAATTTCGCCGGGTCGAGGCGGATGCCACCATGGGCGCCACCAAACGGAAGATTCATCAGCGAGCATTTCCAGGTCATGAGCATGGCGATTGCCGCCACTTCGGACAGGCTGACCTCCGGGTGGAAACGGATGCCCCCTTTGCCGGGACCGAGCGCAATGTCGTAATGCACGCGATAGCCGGTGAAGGAGCCGACGTGCCCGTCGTCCAGGCGGGCGTGCACGACCACCATGAGCGATCGCTTCGGGTGCCGCAGCGGCGCCAGCTCGTTGGCATCCAGGCGCATCCAGTCGGTCACCCTGTCCAGGCGCTGCTGCATCATGAGGAAGTCAGCGCCTTCCCATTCGTTCTCCAGGCAGCGTGGCTGCTCGTAGGAAGATCCCCCCGGGCGCTTCCCGCTGCTCTCCTTCTCTTCGTTCGGTGGTTTGGTCATGGAGGTTCCCGCCTTGCGTCCCCTATTGCCGTCCGGGCAGCCGCGCAAGCAAGGCTAACAGATCATAACCCGTCGCCCCTACAATTTCGACAGGACAAGCTCATGAAGCGTCCCGGCTCGCCGGCGCACCTGCTCGTAAATCTCCCGGGCGCGGCTTTCCGTCTCCGCGAAGAAGCCTTTATCTTCGATGCCCTGCAGATTGATGAGCACGTTGTAATAGGCTCCCTCGGCGCAAGCCCGGGCCATGAGGCCGGCCACGCCGGCGTCGCTCAGCGAGCTGGGGTTGCCCTTCTCTACCATGAGCTCGGCCAGCTCCAGCGCTTCCACCGAGCTTCTCATGACATTGAGCGGCACCAGGGTGGCCTTCTTGTTGGCCTCGGCGACGGCTGCCAAGCGAGCCGCCGCGTTCTCCGGCGTGTCCCTGGGCAGCCGCCTTGCTGCGATTATCCGGTTGAAAGCCTCCGTGTCGGCGTCGACCGCCGACAGCAGCTCGGCCTTCAGGCGCTGGGCGCGGACGGCGGTTTTCTCCATCAGCTCCTTCAGCCCGGCATACTCCTTTTTGGCATGGGTGAGGTTGGCGACCATGGAGCTGAGCGAGGCGGAAAGCGAGCCGGCCAGCGCGGCCACGCTGCCGCCGCCCGGGGCCGGCGACTCGCTCGACAGCTCGTCGGCAAAGGCGGAAAGGGTCATGTTCCTGAGCCGTCCGCCCTGGCCGGCCACGCGGTACTCGATGATCTTCTTCTGCGGATCGAAGGGAGCCAGCTCCGCCAGGCCGAGCGATTGCACGGCCACATCGATCAGCTCGTCGTTCGGGACGCCGGTCGAGCGACCCTGCCTGGTCAGATAGTGCCTGCCCGCATCGAGCATCGGCTCGAGCGGTATGAGCCCCACAAGCTCGCTGCCAGTGACCCGCAGTCCGAGCGCGTCGGCCTGGCGGCAGACCTCGTCGAAGGCCGTGTGCACGGAGGTCACCCGGTAATCCACAAGGTTGATCGAAACCTGCGCGCGGCGGTACTCCTCGATGTACCAGCCCACCGCTTTGCAAGCCTGAAGAGTGCCGGGCACGGTGACCTTGTTTCCCCTTTCGTCCCTGACGATCTCCCCGCCCTCGTCGCGCTTCGCCCGCCCCGCCTCGCGAATGGCAAGCGCGATCTCGTTGGCCAGCTTCTGGGACCTGGTGTTCAGGTTGACGTTGTAGGCGATGAGGAACTGCCGGGCGCCAATGACGGTTGCACCGCTCAGGGCATTGAACTCGCCCGGCCCGAAATCCGGCTTGAAACCCGCCTTCATGCGCTCGGCCAGCGCCTCGTATTCACCCTTGCGGACATCGGCCAGGTTGCGGCGATCCGGCGAGGCGGCAGCTTCCGCGTAGAGGTACACCGGGATGCCCAGCTCCTCGCCGACCCGCCTGCCGAGCCTCCTGGCCAGCTCCGCGCAATCCTCCATGGTCACGCCGGAGACCGGCACGAACGGGCAGACATCGGTGGCGCCTATACGGGGATGGGCGCCCTGATGCTGGCGCATGTCGATCAGCTGCCCGGCCCTGGCGATGGCCCTGAATGCCGCCTCGAGAGCCGCCTCCGGCTCGCCCACGAAGGTGACCACGGTCCGGTTGGTGGCCTTGCCCGGGTCGACGTCAAGCAGCTCCACCCCTTCCACGCCGCTGATGGCCTCGGCGATGGCCTCTATGACCTTCTGGTTTCTCCCCTCGCTGAAATTCGGCACGCACTCGACCAGGCGCATCTTGGCCTCCTTTTGAACCGGCCTTATTTTAGTCGAATCAGGGAATATAAATTACGCTGGCAGCAATTTAGCAACCGGGCCCCGTCCAGATGCCGGCGCGCGAGCGTCTCGCGCGTTTTTGCGAACGAATTCTTTTTGCCGATGGTGCTTGCTTCCGCCGGCGGGATCGGCGCGAGCGCCCGCCTGCGGCACCGGATATGGTGTCAAACCGGGCGCGCCCGCCTCGGCCCGTAGCAATGCCACAAGGTGGCCCCCAGCATGGCAATGGAGGCGCCGGCCCAGGCAAGGCTCCAGACGGCGGCAGGTATGCCGGTCATCTGCTGCATGTTGGTCGCGTCGGAGAAGGAAGCGTAAGGATAGAAGCCCAGCGAAATCTTGACAAGCAAGACTACGTCGGTCAGCGAATTGAGCGCAGTCTCAACGGCCAGAACGAGGATAAGCAGGTTGGCCAGGTCCGGCCGCAGCTTCAGCCCGGCGAAGACAAGGGCCGCCGCGATGATGAGCCCCCAGGAGAGGCTGGCCAGCCCCTGCCAGATCCGCCATTCGTTGAAGATGGCGCCGGTCATGAGCGTGACGCTGGCAGCGCCGACAGCCAGGCCTGTCAGAACAAGGGCCGCTTTCGACAGGCGCGGGTGGCGCCCGATGAAGATCAAGAAGCAGCCGAACAGCGCTGTTCCCAGATAGCCGGCCTGCGTGTAAATGAACGGATTGCCGCCGTGGCACATGGTGAGCCCGCCGTGGCCGCTGTTGTCGGAGACGATCGTCAGACCGGAGACGCTGCCGCCCGTCGCCAGGCAGGCAAGCGCGTGCCCCATCTCGTGCACCGCGGTGACAAAGGTAGCCACCGGACCAAGCACAAGCTGCGCCCAGGGCAGATCCCAAAAGAAGACGCTGGCAGCCGTGACGACCACCAGCAGCGCCAGCGAAGACCCCCTGCCCGGCAATTTTTCCTGCTCAATGGCCTCAATCACGCAACCCCTCCGCGCCACTCCCCATTCTAACGCCACCACCCTCTGCTAAACTGGCGCTGGGATCATAAGACAGATGGCCGAGCCAGAGCGTCGGGAGCATGCCGCGTTGCAGAAATCATATTTCGACCGGAAGGTCGAGTATTTTATGCAGCCTGTGCCAGCCGAGGTGGAGCGGCGCACGCGGGCGATCGTCGAGGCCGCCGGACTCGCTGGCGGCTCCCGGGTGCTGGATGTGGCTACCGGTGTCGGCGTGCTCATCCCGCACATTCTCGAGCGAGGGGTGAAAGCGGGCAACCTGATGGGCTGCGACCTGAGCGAGCAGATGCTCGCCGGCGCCAGGGCACGATATCCCGGGGTCTTCTTCTGGCTGGGCGATTTCCTCGATTTTCCGCGGTCGCTGGGGCCCTTCGACGCCATCTTTTTCAATGCCTGCTTTGGCAATTTTTTTGATCAACGCTCGGTAATCGACACCGCCGTGCACCTGGCTGACCGGGGCGGCCGGATTGTAATCAGCCACCCGATGGGCTCCGGGTTCGTGGCGGCGCTCCACAAGAGCGAGCCGGAGATAGTCCCTCACCTTCTGCCCGCCGAAGACAAGCTCAGCGAATGGGCTCGTGACTTTCGCCTCCAACTGGAGACCTTCCGCGACGAGCCGGATCTCTACCTGGCGATTCTCAGGAAAAGCCCGCAATGAGCCTGAACCTTCTTATCGCGATCACGCTTGTCTGCTGGGGAATCTGGGGCATCTTCGACAAAAAGGCGCTCGAGGGCTCTTGCCATCGTGATGTCCTGCTCATGCTCTACCTGCTCTTCATCCCCGTCGTCCCCGCCGTCGGACTGCTGCTCAACCACCTGTATCCCGGCTGGCAGCCGAGCTGGCCGCTCGTCGCCTGGACAGGCCTGGCCGCCGTCACCTACACGATCGCCATGGTGACCTATATCACGGCCCTGAGTCAGACAGAGGCGAGCTTTGTTCTGGGCATCACGGCCAGCTATCCCCTGCTGTTGCAGTTCATGGCCGTGCCCTTGCTGGGCGAAAGCATCGTCTGGAACCGCCTGGCCGGGGCGGCGCTGGTCGGGCTGGGCGTGACGGCCATCGGCGGGTCCGGCAGGGAACAGCGGGCGATTCTCACGGGCAGAAGCCGCAAGGTGATAATCTGCTGTGTGGCCGCAGCCAGCATCTGCTGGGGGATATATGGGGTTTTCGACAAGAAGGCGGTCTCCATAGCCCCACCACTGGCCGTCTACTTTTGCCAGTGCCTCTGGGATGTCGTGCTCCTGGTCTTCTTGTGGCTTTATTTTCGCCGGCAAGGCCACACTCCCCGCTTGACCTGCCCGCGAACATGGCGGTTCTGCGCGCTGTCCACGATCAGCTTGCTCATCGGCGCCTGGACCTACCTGACGGCGCTCGCGCAGTCCACCGCCTCTTACGTGATTGCCATTACCGGCTGCTATCCGCTGCTCATGTACCTGTTCGCCATCCTGCTGCTGAAAGAGCAGTTCAACAGCGCCAGGCTGGTCGGGATCATACTTGTGGTTGCCGGGGGAATTCTCGTCCAGTTCACACAAAGCACGTCCTAGCCGCCCCCGCGCCCGGCAGCGACAGGAGCGGTTGATTGCGGCGACCGTCTCCCGTCTCCGTTGACAACGACCGGCCGCCCGCAGTATCGTCACGCCCCGATCATGTACACCAGCACGCACAAGAGGTTACGAAGAAAGCCCGTCGAGGCTCCACAGTTAGGGCAATAATTGGCGCCATCCGGCAACTGCGCTCCGCATTGCTTGCAGTACATCGTATGCGACCTCTCGATATCAGCTACAGGGATGTTTGCTCCGCTCGCCTTGACCGGAGCAGAACCAGCATACACCAACTGGCGAGGGCAGGTGGCCGGATTTTGGCGCGCAGCGCCCCGGCAAGCACGGCAGCCGCCGCCACTGTGTAGCCAGCGGGTCGGCGGCACCGGCGAGAAAATCCGGTCCCACGCCGCCAGGCGGCGGCGCTTAGATCCAGCCGGCTCTCAATGCCTTGACGGCAGCCTGCGTCCGATCGGAAACGGAGAGCTTCTCCATGATGTGCCGCATATGAGTCTTGACCGTCTCCAGGCTCACGCACAGCCGTTCCGCCATCTCGGCATTGCTGAGCCCCTCGACGACCAGGCGCAAAACCTCCTCCTCCCGCGACGAAAGGACCCCCTGCCAGCAGCCGGGTTTGCTGCCCCCGCCGACGCGCAAGCTGGCGGCCTCGCCCAGCATCCGCTCGGCAATCGCCGGATCCAGCCAGGCAGCGCCGCTGGCCACGGTGCGGATGGCCATGACGATGTTGTCGCCCGACAGGCTCTTCACGCAATACCCGTTGGCCCCCGCGGAAAGCGAGGCAAAAATGTATTCCTTGCTCTCATGGGCGGTGAGCATGACGATCCGCGCGTCCGGCCACTGGTCTTTTATCAGTTTGCAGGCCGCTATGCCATCGAAGACCGGCAGCCCAATGTCCATCACGGTTACCTGCGGGCGCAGCTCCAGAACCTTCTCGACGCCCAGGCGCCCGTCGCAGGCCTCGCCCACGAGCTGCATGTCGGGCGCCCTTTCCAGCAGGACCTTTATGCCCAGCCGGACCACCTCTTGATCCTCTACAATCAGCACCGATACAGGAGCCCCAGACATAATCCAGTCCCGCGTATAAAACGGCGCACGGTGGCGTTCCCACCCGGACCTTCCCCATTTTCAATTTACGCCAGCAGACCCTGGCAGGCATCCCCCAGGAATATGAATCCTGCAGCCGGGGTTGCCGGCCGTAAAACGGCGGCCCGACATTCGATTTTTTAAACCCCGGAGAGGGTGGGATTCGAACCCACGGTACAGCTTTTGACCGTACAACTTCTTAGCAGGAAGCCGCTTTCGACCACTCAGCCACCTCTCCGCACGGAGGATCAAACTATATCATACCCGCATGGGGGCAAGCCGCGCACCGCCGGCGCTGGTTTGCCTGGCAGGGCGGTCTTCCGCCCGGCTCGGGCCTCCCGGCCGGCCGGAAGGCCAATGCCGGCTGGCCTGATCACCGGCAGGGCTCCCGCGCATGCTTGCAATTGAATGCCGGTGCTAGAGAACGCCGAGGACCACCAGCTTGACCCAGTAATAGCAGATGGCGCTGGCGAAGATTAAACTGTCGCCGCGATCCAAAAAGCCCCCGTGGCCGGGAATCATGGTGCTCGAGTCCTTGACGCCCGCATCCCGCTTGAGCAGGGACTCGCTCAGGTCGCCGAGCTGGGCGCCGACGCTGCCCACCGCCCCCATGAGCGGGGCCTGCCACAACTGGAAGCCGAACGGGTGGCCGGGGAAAAGATAATGGTCGGAGACGAAGACCACGTAAGTTGCCCAGAAAATCGCCGAGAGGAAGCCGACAACAGCCCCCTCCACCGTTTTTTTCGGGCTTATCTCCGGGTACAAAAGCCGCCTGCCGAACAGCTTGCCGGCATAATAGGCGAAGACATCGGTGCCCCAGATGATGAACAGCGTCGCCCAGACATAGGCCAGACCTGGCTGCTGCAGCGGGTTGTGGACCGGCTGCCAGCCGGGCGGGATCAGGTTGCGCAGCAAAACAAGGTGGCTGGGCATCCAACCGAGATAGATGAAGCCGAGGATGGTGGTGGCGATATCGGCGATCGAGGCTGGCGGCCCCTCGTGGCGAAAGAGCAGGCGAAAAAACGAGATGCAGATGCCGACCGTGAGCAAAAGCGGAAAGTGCTCTTCGGAAAAATCCTGCGGCAGGTGCAGGGCCGGTATCGAAGGCAACGCCGCGACCACGAAGTAGGCGATGATCATCCCGCGGATGATGCGGGCCGACGGGTGCATCCCTTTTGCCCGCGTGAGCGCTATGAACTCTTCTCCGCCCAGGTAAGCGGCCGCGCCGAGCACGACCGCCAGCACGACACCACCGAACATTACGGCGGCCATGGCGGCGCCACACAAAAGCCAGCCAAAGAGCGCTCTCACCGGACCGACCTCCCCTTTCCGGGCTGGACGGAGGCGGCGGCGTCGGGCTCGCCGGCCGAGGAGATCTCCGCAGGCCGTGCGGCTGCCCGCCGCCGCGACATCAGCCTGGAGGCGACGAGCGCCGTGAGCGGAATCGTGCAAACCAGCCCGAGGCTGCCCGACAGCGCGGCCGTTATCTCGGTGGCCACCAGATCGAGATTGACCAGCTTGGTGGACGGCATCTGGGCGGCCAGCAGCATGAGCGGCAGGGCGCCGCCCGTGTAAGCGAGAACGAGCGTGGTGGTCATCGTGCCCATGATGTCGCGGCCGACGTTCATGCCCGAGCGGTAGAGGTCGCGGGAGGTAAGGGACCGATCGGCGCGGCTTATCTCCCAGACGGAGGAGGCGATCGAGATGCCGACATCCATGATCACGCCAAGGGCGCCGATGAGCATCCCCGCCGCCAGAAGGCCGCTGTAGAAGACCGGCGGCCGGCTCATCATCGTGCTGCGCAGGATCTGGGCCTCCTCGCTGGAAAGCCCAATCAGCGGCGCAGCCTGAATCACGGCCTGCGCGGCGGCGCCGGCGATCGCCACACCGCCGGCGGTGCCGACCATACCGGCCAGCGCTTTGCGCGAGAAGCCGGCCGAGGCAAGCATGGTGGCCACCGTGGAAGCCAAGCAGACCACGGTGGCCACGGCGAGCGGATTGCAGCCCCTGAGACTTGCCGGAAGCAGGACGAGCCAGATGAGCGCCACGCAGATGATGAGACCGGTGAGCGATTTTACCCCCTGCCGCCCGCCGAAAAACAGGAAGACGGCCAGGAAAGTGATGAGAAGCCCGAACAAGGCCGGCTCACGCCGGTAGTCCGATATGTTCACTTCCGGCTTGCCACTGCCGGTGATGGCAAGCGAAAGGATCACCTCCTGCCCGGGTTTTATCGAGACGTTGTAGGCCGGGTTGTCGGTGATCTCGTTGGGCACGAGAAAGGTCGACCCCCGGAAGGGCCCCTCGGTCACCTCTATCTCGGCAATCTGGCGCCTGCTCACCATCCCCGTATGCTGGAGAAGCTTTTGGTCGAGCGAGGTCGCCGAAACCGATTTCACCCTGCCCACGACAAACTGCTCGTCGACACCGGGGCGCTGGGCGCTCTGCTGCGAGCCCGCCGCCGCCGGCAAGACTGACAGCGCCTGCCAGAGCACAAGCAAAAGCAAGGTCAGGGCCGCCGGCGGCAGGCGAAAACCGAGCGGCAGGAGCCCGGGGCGCTTGAGCGAGCACCTCACGGTTCCCCGCCCTCCGCCTGGTCCTGCAGCATATCCAGATTGAGCTGCAGGGAGGGCGCCTGCCGCTTGAGATGGCGGTAGGCGCCCGGCGTGGCCACCCGGCCGCGCGGCGTCCTCTGGATAAAGCCGCGCTGGATGAGGAAGGGCTCGTAGACGTCCTCGACCGTGTCGCTGTCCTCGCCGATCGTCGCCGCCAGCGTGTCGATGCCCACCGGCCCGCCGCCGTAGCTGTCGATCAGGATCTCGAGCAGCCGGCGGTCGGTGTGGTCGAGCCCGGAGGCGTCAACCTGATAAGTGTCCAGCGCCTCGGAGGCCACGGCGGCATCCACCCTCGCCCTTCCCTTGTACTGGGCGAAGTCGCGCACCAGCCTCACCAGCCGGTTGGCGATGCGGGGGGTGCCGCGACCGCGGGCGGCGATGATCTCCACGCCGGAATCGTCTATGTCCACGCCCAGGATGGAGGCGGTGCGCCTGACAATGCAAGATAGCTCCTGGTTATCGTAGAACTCCAGGCGGCAGACAAAGCCGAAGCGGTCGCGCAGGGCGTTGGAGATCATTCCGGCCCTGGTGGTGGCGCCGATCAATGTAAAGCGGGGCAGGGGCAGGCGCATGGTGCGCGTGGCCTGCCCTTTGCCGGAGGTGAGGTCGATGACGAAATCCTCTATCGCCGGGTAGAGCAGCTCCTCGGCCACCCGGCTCAAGCGGTGGATCTCGTCTATGAAAAGCACGTCGCCCGCCTCGAGCTGGTGCACCAGACCGATGATGTCGCGCGGCCGCTCCAGCCCCGGGCCGGTGGTCATGTGAATGCGCGAGCCCATCTCGTTGGCGATTACGTGGGCAAGCGTCGTCTTGCCGAGACCGGGAGGGCCGTAGAAAAGGACGTGATCGAGCGCCTCGCCGCGCGCGCTGGCCGCCGAAATGGACATCTCCAGCATCGACTTTATGCGCGTCTGCCCGATGTACTCCACCAGGCGCAGCGGGCGCAGCGACTGCTCGACCTTGCGGTCGGAGGCCGACTCGCGCGCGGAGAGGATCTCCGCCCGCCCGGCGCGAGCGGCTCCCGCAGGCGGGCGCGCGCGCTCCGCTTTCGGGCCCGCCTGCTTGAAGCCACCCGGGTTGCCTGGATTGCTGGGGACAATGGTCATCGCCCTATTATTACCCACGGCCTGGCCCGGCTGCAGTCCTCGAGGAGAGGGATTTGATGCGGCCGGGCGATTAAAATTTGTCAAGGTCTTGCCAACCCGGCAACCATATAATGGCGGCATGACTTATCAGGTCGCCAGCCAAACGCCCCCGGCCGTCGCGAGCACGGCTCCAGCACAGGATTTCAGCCCGGCCGGCGACGGGCCGCAGCTGTCCATCGTCATACCGGTCTTCAACGAAGAGGACAATGTAGACAGGCTCTACGCCCGGCTGCTGGACACGCTGCCGGCGCTGGGCAGGAGCTTCGAGATCCTCTTCATCGACGACGGCTCCAGCGACGGATCCTATGCGCGCCTGGCGGGAATTGCCGCCGCCGACCGGCGGGTCAAGGTCGTGCGCTTCGTGCGCAACTTCGGGCAGACCGCGGCCCTGGTGGCAGGCATCGATCACGCGGCCGGGCAGGTGATCGTGCCGATGGACGCCGATCTGCAGAACGACCCCGGCGACATCGGGCTTCTGCTCGCCAAGCTCGACGAGGGCTACGACGTCGTCTCCGGCTGGCGCAAAGACCGCAAGGACGAGCTCGTCACCAGGCTCATCCCCTCGTGGATGGCCAACAAGCTCATCTCGGTGATAAGCGGCGTGCGGCTCCACGACTATGGCTGCTCTCTCAAGGCATACCGGCGGGCGGTGATCAAGGACGTGCGCCTCTACGGCGAGATGCACCGCTTCGTGCCGATCTACGCCACCTGGATGGGCGCGCGGGTGGCCGAGATAGCGGTCAATCACCAGGAGCGCCGGTTCGGCAGATCCAAATACGGTATCTCCCGCACCTTCAAGGTGGTGCTCGACCTCGTGACCGTCAAGTTCCTCTCCGAATACGCCACCAAGCCGATCTACCTGTTCGGGCAGGCCGGCTTCTGGTCGTTTGCGGCCGCGTTCCTCTCCTTCGCCTGGATGGTCGTGCTCAAGTACGGTTATCACACGACCTTCATCGAGACCCCGCTGCCGGTGCTCTCGGCCATGTTCTTCATGCTCGGGGTGCAGTTCATCCTCATGGGACTGCTGGCCGAAATCCAGATGCGCACCTATCACGAGTCGCAGGGCAAGCGGATCTACATGGTGAGAACAACCATAAACATCGAGGGCGGCTCAGGCGGCGAGCACCGGTAGACGGTCGCGGCCGGCCCGGTCCGGCGGATAATATAGAGGGCCGGGAGCGCCGTAAGCGCTAAGATGGAAACGTACCAGATGCTGGAACTTTATCAGCAGGAGCCGCTGCCATCCACAGCCGAGATTGAGCGGAGCTTCCCAGGATCTCAATGACGCTTTCCACAACCGCAGCAACGAAGCCGGCGCAGCCTTCCCCGGGAGCGGCGCTCCTGTGGTGGGTCGTCACCGCGCTGGCCGGTTTCGCGTGCCTCTTTGTCACCCTGGCCGCACCGCACCTGCTCGGCGTGGTTATTAAAGCCGGCGACACGGCCCCGACCGCGATCCTGGCCACCCGCTCGGCCACGATCGTGGATGAGGAGGCGACAAGGCGCGCCCGGGACCAGGCCAGGCAGTCCGTGCTGCCGGTCTTCCGTCGCGATCCGGGCATCGACCGGCGCATCCTGGATCGCCTGGCGGCTGAGCTGGCCGAGGTGACGGTCATGCAGCGGGGCGGCAAGATCCCGCTGCCGGCGTCCCTGGGCCTGACCGCCGAGGAGCAGGTGTTTCTCATCGACGCGCCGGAGCGTTACTGGGCCCACATCCGGGCCTCTGTCGCCCCGCGCCCGGCGCAGCCGCCCCTGGCAGGCCGCCTTCAGGCGGTGCCGGCGCAGGGGCCGCTGGAGAACGTCCGGCCGGACATCGAGGAGAGGATAATCAACAAGCTGCGCCGGCACCAGGCAGGGCGCGCCCGGGCACCGGCGGCGGATCCGCTGGCGTCTGTGGAGGCGGCGCGCCGGCTCTACGGCGACTGCCGGGCAGACGCCCGCGGCGAGATCCTTTTTCTGGCGGTGGCGATAAAGCCGCAGGACTGGCCTTTTCGGGCGGTGGTGATAAGGAGCGCCACCGGGCGGCTGCTCAAGCTGGGCCCGCTTTTCCCCGGCATTCCGCGCAGCGACTGGGAAAGAGCCATGCTGGAATTCCTGCCCGACAGATGGGACGATACGGTCCGCTGGGCGGCGGCCAGGCTGGCGGCGCATGTCATCGAGCCCAACGTGGTCGTGGATGCGGAGGCGACCAAGGCGAAACTGGACGCGGCCGCCGCGGCGGTGAAGCCGTACACCATGGAGGTTCGGTCCGGGCAGGTGATCGTGGCCCGCGGCGCGGTCATCACCCCGCAGACGGCAGCCGTGCTCAAGGAGCTGGGCATAACCAGGTTCACCAACTGGCCGCTGGTGGCCGGTCTCGCCCTGTCGCTGGTGGCCGCCTGCACCTTCTTCGGCATCTTTCTCCACACGTACGCGCCCAAGCACCTCTTCAGCCCGGCGTCGCTCGGTCTCCTCTTCACGGTTTCCGTGGTCACCTGCGCGGCGGCCGCTTTTGTCGGCCGGGATTTCCCCCAGTTCGTGCCGTTGCCGGCGGCGACGCTTATCGCCACAATCTTTTTCGGGTCGCGCGTGAGCACCGGGCTTCTCCTTGTCCTTATCGTCTTTCTCAAGGCAGACGATCTGGTCGACACCACCAACCTGGTGGCGCTGTCGGCTGCCTCCACCATCGCCATCGGGGCGAACATCAAGCGCCGCAACGATCTCATGGTCAGAGGCTGCCTGATAGGCGTCCTGCAGGCGGGCGGCTTTCTCGTGGCCAATTCGCTCAGCCACGAGATAGCCGGCGCCGCCGCCGTCATGCGCGAGCTTGCCGTGCAGGCGCTGGGCGGGCTCTCCTCGTGCATCGTCGCCATCGGCAGCCTGCCGTTTCTGGAGAACATCTTCGGGATGGTCACCCCTTTCCGGGTCACCGAGCTGACCGACGCCGATCAGCCGCTGTTGCGCCAGCTGGAGGAGAACGCGCCCGGCACCTACCAGCACAGCCTGGCAGTCGCCAATCTGGCCGAAGCCGGGGCGCGGGCGATCGGCGCCGACACCAACCTGGTGCGGGCCGGGTCGCTCTACCACGACATCGGCAAGATGGTGCGCCCGCGCTATTTCATCGAGAACCAGCTGGGCGACACGAACCCGCACGACGCGATGACGCCGGAAGAGAGCCGAGACCGGGTGCTGGCGCACGTCACGGACGGCATGGCCCTGGCGCGGAAATACGGCCTGCCGAAAGCCGTGCGGGACTTCATCCCGCAACATCAGGGCACCACGCTCATGGCCTACTTCTATCACAAGGCCTGCCTGCGCGACGGCGCCGACAACGTCGACCCGGACTTTTATCGCTACGGGGGCCCGCGGCCGCAGTCGAAGGAGGCGGCCGTCGTCATGCTCGCCGACGTCTCGGAAGCGGTCACCCACAGCATGAGCGATCCCACGCAGGAAGAGGTGGAAGGAGCGATCGGCTCCGTGCTCAAGGCGCGCTGGGACGACGGTCAGCTTGCCGAAAGCGGCATGACCAGGGACGAGCTGGAGCGGGTCAAGAAAGCCTTCGCGCGGGTCTGGCGGACGCTGCACCACGAGCGCCTGAAGTATCCGTCGACGACCACTGGTAGAATGCCTGTTCCACCGGAGCCGCCACCGTCCCAGAAGTTAGGTCAGTCCAAATAGCTAATCCATGATGAGCAAACTGGCAAGGCGTTGGCCCGCATATCGAACAGCTACGCGAGGTCTGCAGGAGGCGCTCAAGATTGGCGGCTACGCGACCACGCCGGTGGGCAAGGCAGTCCTGGAGTTCGATCGCTCCCGCTGAGCGTTCGCCCGGTCAGCGCCGGCGAAAAAAGGAAAAGGAGCTCTGCCCGTAATGGCGGCGGTCGAATTCGACGAGATTGTCCTTTTCGCTTTCCAGCTCCACCTTCGCGGCATGCTCGATCACCAGGACACCGTCCGGCGACAGCAGCTCGTGCTTGCCCACGCCGTGGAGGACGCTTGCGTAAAGCCGGCTTCCGTAGGGCGGATCGGCGTAGATGATGTCAAAGGAGTCCGGCTCGAGCACGGGCAGAACCTTGCGGACATCGGCGCAAATCACCTCCCCTTCGAAGCCCAGCCGTTTCAGGTCGGCCTCGATTCCCCTGGCCAGCCGCTTGTTCTCCTCGACACAGACCAGCGACCCGGCCCCGCGGCTCAGCGCCTCCATGCCCATGAGCCCGGTGCCCGCGAACAGATCCAGGAAGCGAGCGCCCTCGAGATTGTTGCGCAGAATGTTAAATAAAGCCTGCCGCATCTTGGAGGCGGTCGGCCTGGCCTCCAGCCCGACCGGACCGGAGATTGCTCGCCCTCTGGCGGTGCCGCCTGTGATTCTCATGCCTGCAACCCGTGCATGGTAACATGATAACTTGTCATCTAAACCGTTCTTTCGGGGCTATGTCAACTAGCGGGCGCCGCATTGCCAGAGAGCTAGCAGTAATCGTTTTCCCCCAGCTTCCCAAAGACAGGGAGAAGCTGGAGGCCGTCGAGCTCAAGGCAATCGTGGCCAAAGCCGTGTCGATGCTGACGGATTACGCCAGGCAATGTCTGGCCGAGGCCAATGCCCTGGCGTTGAAATCAGCGGAGGCGCTGTCGGGCATCGAGGTGGAGCATCCCGACAATGCCGAGCGGATCGAAGATCTCGTCCCGGTTCCCGTGACAACGGGACAGCTCAAAGAGCAACTCGAGCAGATCGAGCGCGCGTTGCATCTGGTATCGGAGGCGCTCGACATACCGGAGACAACCGCCCAGTGCGGGCCGCAGGAGTCGGAAACAAAAGGTTTTCTGGCGCGGTTGCTTTCCACCTACGCCGAGCACCGGACGGAGATTGATGAGTTCCTCCGGCAGGCTCGTGCGAAGTGGAAGGTGGAGAGGATGGTGAGCATCGACAGGGATATTTTGCGTCTGGCCTGTGCGGAGGCTCTCTTCATGCAAGACATTCCGATCAACGTGAGCATCAGTGAAGCCGTGGAGCTTGCCCACCGGTTCGCGGACGAGAAAGCCGCGCGGTTCATCAACGGCATCCTCGGGGATCTTGCCCAGGCGGCTTCGACCTACAGAAGGACTGGCGTCTTGAAGGGGCTGGAGACCGGCGAAGTGGACAGCCAGGGGAGCACGGTTGCCAGCAAGTCATGACCGACAACGAACAGTCGCGGAAGCAGGGATTCTGGGGAAGCACTCTTTCCAGGCTGAAGTCGGCGCTCTCTCGCACCAAGGAGGCGGTCGTCGACAACATCGTCGATCACTGCGAGCAGGCACCGCCGGCGGGCCTGCCCCATCATGTCACCGCGGCCGAGCCGCTTTCCACGGTGGCCGTTCACGATCTGGCGCCACCGCCGGCGGCGCCACCTCCCCCGCCGCCGCCCCGGGCCATAGACGATGAGTATCTGGAGGAGCTGGAGGAGAAGCTGATCAAGGCCGACATCGGACTTGCCACCGCCGAACTCATGGTTAAGGACCTGCGCAAGGAGGCGAAAGCGAAAGGCTGGAACTCGCATGACGTGGAAGCGTTCCTGAAAGACGAGTTCAAATCCATTCTTGCCTCGGCCCCGAGCCCGCGGCTGAACATCCAGTCTGGCAAGCTGAACATCATCCTGGTGGTCGGCGTCAACGGGACAGGCAAGACGACCAGTATAGGCAAACTTTGCTGGCGGCTGAAGAGCGAGGGGCGGAAAGTTTTGATGGCTGCCGCCGACACATTTAGAGCCGCCGCCGAATCGCAGCTCGAGATCTGGTCCGAGCGCGCCGGCGTGGACATTGTGCGCCTGCCCGACGGGTCGGACCCGGGCGCGGTGGTTTTTCAAGCGTTGAGGAAGGGAGCGGCCGAGTCGTACGACGCGGTGGTAATCGACACCGCCGGTCGCCTGCACAACAAGGCTAACCTGATGGCGGAGCTGAAGAAGGTGCGGGGGGTTATCGACAAGCACGGCGCCGGCTGCTCGCTGGAGTCCTTGCTGGTGCTCGACGCCTCTACAGGACAGAACGGCTTGCAGCAGGCGAAGGTTTTCACGGAGATCTGCCCGCTGACAGGCGTCATCCTCACCAAACTCGATGGCACCGCCAAAGGTGGCATCGTCTTCAGCATCGCCCGCGAGCTAAAGCTGCCGGTAAAACTGATCGGGTTGGGCGAGCAGATCGACGACCTGCGCGACTTCGAGCCGGAGCTGTTCGTCGAGGCGCTGTTCTAGCCCCCGGGGGCGCGGGCGTCCCGCCCGCCGGTCAGGATGCGCGGCGATCAATATTCTGGATGTTTACGCCCTGCGGCAGCCGGAAGATGAGCGAGGGCCGGCGCGCTACGTTGATGCCAGTTTGCATGCCGCGGTAATACGCCCGATAACCGGCCCTTCTGGCGGCGGAGACCAGCGGGTGGGTCGGGTTCATCAGCTCGTCGAGCATGCCCTGGAAGTTGGGCGAGCCCCAGCCTGTCACCGCATCGAAGCCGGGGCCGGCGGAGTAGCCGGTGCCGCCCAGCTTGTTGTCGCCGACCGTGATGTCGTTGAAGACCTTCCTGGCGATGACCGGATCTTGCCCCCACCTGTACAGCATCGTGTTGACGAATCCAATCGGCTTGCCGCTCGCCTCCGAGAGCTGGCGGACAAGCGCCTGGAACAGGGGGTTCGAGGAGCTGGTGCCGCCGACCCCGATGAGTCCCTGGTCCGTCGGAACCTCGACCGGCGTGTCGGGCGACGCGTTCATAGAGATGTCCGGGACTATTCTGCCCGAAAACGACCTGCCGCCGGCGTTGCTTATCCAGGTAATGAACTTCTGGTAGACCGGGCGCGGCTCCACGGCTGAGACACCACCGCCGGTGGCACCGTTCCTGGACCAGGCGACCTCTTTCACGCGGCGGCCGCTGGCGTCGATGTACTCCGCGGTTCCGCCCACCGCCGTGCCGTTGCCGCTGGAGGCCGGATAATCCGTCTGCACCGGCAGCGACCCGCGGTCGGAGGCGCCGTCATCGCCGGATGAGAAGGTGTGAGTCTTCCCTAGGGCGATGCCGTCCTTGAGAGACTGATCCAGCTCGGCGCGCCCGTTGGCGTCCCACGCTTCCTGATCCGGTCCGCCCCAGCTCGTGCTCGAGCCCTGATACTCCACGCCGTCGGGCGCATGGTTCACGTAATCGATGCCGTGGACGAAGCCCTGCGTGCTGTTGTCCTCGGAGATCATATCGACCCGCCCTTCGCGCAGGTTGAGCTTTTGATCGACGGCGTCCAGAGCGTTCTCCACGTTGGCGCCCTGAGGATCGGGCGCCGTGCCACCGCTGGTGTTGTCGATGTGGCCGAGGGTGCTCGGATCGATACCCTTGCTCTCCAGATACCTGGGAACCGCCTGATCGAGCGTGCCGCCGAACGACAGGAAGGCCGTGCGTCCCGCCCTGTTGGTGTAGCGAGCGGGATCACCGCCGTATGACTTCATGACGACATCGGCCGGCATCGGCTTCTGCTTAACAGCAGCCGGCCCGCGGCTCCCGCCCTCGCCGCCGCTGTCCGCCACCCCGGCATGCCCGCCCTGGCTGTCGGCGATAATGGCGTGCGTTTGAGCCGCCTCCGAGGCCAGGACAAATTTTGGCCTGAGGACCGCTCTCTGGTCGAGACCGAGAACAGCGGTAATCCTGCCGGCAAGCTGCTCGGGCACCGAGTATGTTCCCACGCGGGCGATGTAGGAGCCGTGTGTCGGATGCCGGTAGCTGCCCAGCTCGGCTTTGAACACATCTCTCATCTGTCCTGCCGTGCCGGTCAAAGTCACGGTGCGGGCGCTGGCATTTTCGCCGTCGACCCTGAGCCCGTGCTGCTGAGCGAACTGGCGGGCCTCCGCCATGGCGGCAGGATCCGCGCCGTACAACCGGTTGAACTGCTCGCGGCTTATCGGCTCGGCCTTGCCGGCCTTTATGCGCTCTACCATCCTGTCGAACTTGAACTGATTCTGGCGCGCCACCTTGAGCGTCACCCGCATCGGCGTGTTGGGATCAAAAGATTCCGCCTTCGGGTCGGCGGGCGCCGCCCGCTCGCTGCCGGCAAGTTCCGCCCTGCCGTCGGAGATGCGAGCGCTCATGCCAGGCGCGGAGGGCCGGCCGGCAACGCCTATCGTTCGCGCGAAGGCGGGCAGCTTGCTGTCGAACGCGGTCCACTTGCCGGCTTTCCACTCGGCGAAAGCATCCATATCCAGATCCAGGGTCCTGTTCAAAAGCGGCACCGTCACCGCCTCGCGGGCAAGCACGTTGCCGGCCGCGCCGGCGCCAATCTTGTAACCGGCGAAGCCGAGGGCGGAGTTGACACCGAGCTGCCCGGCCACATCGCCCCACTGCCGCCCGGATGCGTCCAGCTCTCCCCACGTCCTGGCCGAGAGCCCTTTACTGTAGGCATCCTTGAACCCGGGGATGGACGAGCCGATAAACCAGGCTCCCATGGCCACCGCGGCAATCCTGCCGGCCGGCCCGGCCTCTGGCAACACCACCTTGAGCGCGGCGCCCAGGGCCGCCGAGCCGCCCAGAACGGACAGCAGATGCCCGGGATGCTCGACCTCATTGACCGCTGCGTGCCAGAGTCCCTCGGGCGAGTGCCAGATGCCGTCGGCGGTGACCAGGCCGACTCGCTCGATGCCTCCGAGCACGCCGGTCATGCCGATCTGATTTTTCCCGTTCGCTTCCTGACTGAGCTTCTGAGAAGCTTCGTGCACCGGGATGTTGCCGGTCCTGCTCTGAACCTGGAAGTCGCCTGCTTGTCCTGCCGCCATTTAGTGTTCTCCTCAATCCTCAAAGCACCTGAGCGGACACCGCCGATTCACCTCGTGAATCGAGCCGCCGAAACTGGTTGAATACCTGCGGAAATTCGGAGCGCCGGGTCGTGGGACCCTTTCGCCTCATGCAGCAAGGATAACCGCACCTTCCCCGCCTGTACATTGGGGAAAATACGGCGGCGGATTAATTTGAGGGAAGGGCGGCCGGCCCACGGCGCCGCGCAGGAGCGGCCGCAGGCGGCGCAAGGCCGGTCCGAGCGGATTGCCCTCGGAGCCGTCCGGGGCCGTGCCCCCATTGCAGCCCGCCCCGGCACCTGGCCGCCTCCCTGCGGGCTTAGCGGCGACGGTGATTCGCCGCCCGGCACGCATCGTTCCACTGTCCCTGGTGTCCTGTCCCGTAAATCTCTTTAGCTACAGGATCGGGTGCCTTTGTGACTTTCCGCGTCGACACGGCTGCCTGCAAAGAGAATTTGAGGGACAGGACACCAGTACCGCCCGGCAGAAATCAACGTAGGCCCGCAGGGGCGGATTGCAGCCGCCCGGGCGCGTTCAACGCGCCCCTACGAGCGAACGGGTTCTAATGCCGGCGAGTACTAGCAGTAATCGCTGCCTCCGGATGAGCGAGCGGCGGCGATCAGCTCCAGGGCGTCCGGGTTCTCTATGCTGGAGAGATCTCCGACCGGCTCGCCGAGATACTTCTTACGGATGCTCCCCCGCACAATCTTGCCGGATCTCGTCTTTGGCAGAGCGCCGACGAAATGCACCGCCTCTGGTTTGAGCGGGCCGCCGAGATGCCTGGCCACGCGATCGAGAAGCTCCTTTTCGAGGGCGGCAGACGGCTCGGTGCCGGGGGTAGGCACTACGAAACAGACAATCGTCTCGCCCTTGAGCGGATGAGGAACCCCGATGGCCGCTGATTCGGCAACAGCCGGGTGCTCGATCAAAATCGACTCCACCTCCCCCGGGCCGACGCGCTTGCCGGCGACCTTGACCGTGTCATCCGATCGGCCGTAGAGAAACCAGTTGCCGTCATCATCAACCTTCGCCCAGTCGCCGTGATACCACACGTCCGGGAAACGGCTGAAGTAGGTGTCGAGATAGCGCTGGGGATCCTTGAGGAATCCCTTGGTCATGGACGGTCCGGGCTTCCTGCAGATCAGATGGCCGATGGTGTTGCGCACGCTCGCCCCTGACTCGTCGACGACGTCCACGTCCATGGCCAGTCCCTGCGCGCCCAGGCTGCACGGCTTAAGCGGCATCAGTGGCAGCGGCTGCAGAAGGCAGCCCACTATCTCCGTGCCGCCGGAGATGTTGATGATCGGACAGCGCTTCTGTCCTATCTTCTCGAAAAACCACATGTAGCTGTCCGGGTCCCACGGCTCGCCGGTTGAGCCGAGAAAGCGCAGACTGCCCAGGTCGTGCCTCTGTGTCCACTGGTCGCCCTCCGGGCGCAGCACGCGCACCACGGTCGGGCTTATGCCGAGCGCACTGACGCGATACCGCTCCACCATCTCCCACAGGCGGTCCGGCTGAGGATAATTGGGCGCGCCCTCGAAGACGACCATCGTCGCCCCCCAGAAGGTGACGCCGATCATCTCCCACGGGCCCATCATCCAGCCTATGTCCGTCACCCAGAAGAAGACGTCTTCGGGGCGCAGATCAAAGGCAAAGCCGAGCTCTTTGGCGATCTGAGCCAGCGCGCCGGCGTGCGTGTGCACAGTCCCTTTCGGCTTACCGGTCGTGCCCGAGGTGTACAGGTACATGGAGGGATGCTCGGCAGGCAGGCTGGCGGTGCCAGGCTCCGGCTGCGCGCGGTCGACCAGATCGTGCCACCAGACGTCCCGCCCCTCCACCCAGTTGCCGGGCGCTCCGGTCCGCTTGAGGACAACCACGTGCTTGAGATCGGGCAGCAACTCCGCAGCCTTGTCGGCGTCGCTCTTAATCGGAATAGCCTTGCCGCGCCGGTAGCCGCAGTCGGCTGTAAAAAGCACTTTTGCCCCGGCATCGGCCATTCTCGCGGCCAGCGGCGCGTCGCCGAAACCGCTGAACACGGGGACAGCCACGGCCCCTGTCTTTAAGCAGCCGAAGAGGACGGCGACCACCTCCGGAACCATGGGCATGTAAATCCCGACGGCATCCCCGGCGCCGACGCCCAGCCCCCGCAGGGCAGACGCCACGCGCGAGGAAAGCTCGTTGAGCTCCCCGTATGTCAGGCTCCGCCTCGATCCGTCATCGCCTTCCCAGATGATCGCCGGGTGATCGGCGCCTACCGACGCGCGGGCGCCAAGCCGGCGCCCGGCTTCGAGATGCCAGTCGATGCAGTTCTTGTAGATATTGATCTCGCCGCCGGTGAACCATTTCGCCCAGGCAAAGCCCCCGGAGACGTCGAGCAGCTTGTCGTAAGGCTTATCCCAGAGCACTCCCATGTAGTCGAGCGCGGCGTCCCAGAACCACTCTACGTCGGCGGTCGATCTGGCGATAAGGTCCTGCCAGCCTTTCAACCCGTTCCGCTCGATGAAATCCGCGGCCCGGCATTTCAGATAATCGCCCGTCGGTTTCCAGATAACCTCTGCCATGGTCAGGCTCATAAATGTCACTCGTCAAGGCTGTTTTAGCTGGCGGAAAGTTATTATACTTTAGCCGGTTCGGTTCGCGGGCGGTCATCATAGCTGCGATGCTAATCGGAATTGAATGCCTTCTTGTCTTCCTGGTGATGGCCGGACTCATGTACATGCGCCGGCTGTCGACGCTTCTCGCCCTGCCGCTCATGGGGCTGCTGATAGCCGCGCTGGGCGGCATTCCGGCCCCGGACATCCTCTCGAACGTGCTGGCCAGGGGCGCGACGAAGCTGAATGTCGCCTACACTACCACCATGTTTGGTGCCATGCTCGCCGAGCTGATCAACAAGCAAGGCATCGCTAAAGCGGTCGTGCGATGGACGGCCGAGTTCGCCGGCGACAATCCATTCGTGCTTGGCCTGTTGCTTACCGCAGTCACCGCCGTGCTGTTTTCCACGCTAGGCGGGCTCGGTGCTGTGATCATGGTGGGGACGATCGTGCTTCCGGTGATGCTCTCCATCGGGGTTTCCAGCCTGGCCGCGGGCTGTTTGCTCCTGTTTGGTATCAGCATCGGTGGCATGTTCAATCTCGGGAACTGGCAGCTTTATATCGACCTCCTCGGCGTGTCGCAAAGCCAGATAAGCAGCTTTGTCGTTCCCCTGGCCGGCATCATGTCGGCGCTGCTGCTCGTGTTCCTTGGCGTCGAGTTGCGCAAGCTGTCCAATGTCGGTTACATCGCCACCGGTTTCGCCGTACTGGCCGGCATTTTCGCTTTCTTCTACAAGAGCGGGCCCGCCGCAGCGCAGGCAGCCAGCCCAGCCATAGACGCGACCTCGGTGCAGGTGGCCGGTATTGCCGGGGTGCTGCTCTTCCTGTACGCGCTTTACCGGCACCGCCAGAATGCCACATCGTTGCCCGGCATCGCGCTCCTCACCCCGTTCCTGCCGCTCGCGCTCGTCCTCCTTTTTCACTGGGACATCATTCCCGCCTTCGTCGCCGGGCTGATTTATGGAGCCCTGGCCACGTGGCAGCGCAACTCGGTGAACACGTTCACCCGGGCGCTTCTCGACGGGGTGGTAAGCGTGGCGCCGGCGGTCGTGGTGATGATAGGCATCGGCATCTTGTACATGGCGGTGACCGACGACAAGTTGAAACAGGCGATGGCACCTTTGCTCACCCATATCGTCCCCACCCACGCGCTGGCGTACATAATCGTTTTCACCCTGGTCGCCCCGCTGGCCCTCTACCGCGGTCCCTTGAACGTCTGGGGGCTGGGGAGCGGGCTGGCTGCCCTGATCAAGAAAACCAGCGCCCTGAGCCCGCAAGCTCTCTTTGGAATGCTCATGTCGGTCGGGCAGATCCAGGGCATATGCGATCCCGCCAACACGCAGAACATCTGGGTGGCGACCTACCTGGGAATCGACACGCGGACAATCCTCGCGCGTACAATTCCTTATGCCTGGGCGGGGGTCGTCTCCGGTCTCCTCCTGGCGGCGGGTCTCGGTTATGTGCCGTGGTGAGCTGGTGAAAGATGGCCGGTAACATTCGCATTGGCATCGACGTGGGCGGCACATTCACGCATGCCGTGGCCATCGACGGCGCCGAGCTCAAGCTCGTCGGCAAAGCGAAGGTGCTCACCACCCATCGCGCGGCCCAGGGCGTCGCCGCCGGCATAATCGAGTCGCTCCAGCTTCTGCTTTCCGGCGCCGGCATAGCTCCCGATGACGTCAGTTTCATCGCGCACAGCACCACGCAAGCGACCAACGCGTTGCTCGAGGGCGACGTGGCGCCGGTGGGCATCCTGGGCATGGGCGCCGGCGGAAACGCCTGGCTCGCCAGAGCGGCGAGCAATGTGGGGCATATCAGGCTGGCGCGCGACAAGTTCCTCAAGACGACGCACCGCTTCATCAACACCAGCAAGCCGCCGTCGGACGATGCCATCCGCTCGGCGCTGAGCGAGCTGGTGGCCGGCGGCGCCGGCGCGGTGGCCATAAGCGAGGCGTTCTCCGTCGATGAGCCGGACAACGAGCTGAGGGCGCTGGCGGTAGCGGAGGAGATGGGCCTTTACGCCACGGCCGGATCGGAGGTGAGCCGGCTCTACGGGCTGACTGTAAGGACGCGCACCGCGGTAATAAACGCCTCCATGCTCCCGAAGATGATCGAAGCCGCGACCATGACCGACCGGAGCGTGCGCGAGGCGGGCATCAAGGCGCCGCTCATGATCATGCGCTCGGACGGCGGCGTCATGGACATAGACTCGATGCGCAAACGCCCGATTCTGACCATCCTCTCGGGACCCGCCGCCGGCGTTGCCGCAGCCATGATGTACCTGCACATCTCGGACGGCATCTTCCTGGAGGTGGGCGGGACGAGCACCGACATTTCAGCGATCCGCAACGGCAAGGCACAGGTGAAGTCCGCGGAGGTCGGAGGTCACAAAGTATACCTGCGCACGCTGGACGTGCGGACGGTCGGTATCGCCGGCGGTTCCATGCTGCGCATAAGCGGCGACAGGCTGGTCGACGTCGGCCCGCGCAGCGCCCACATAGCCGGACTCGGTTACGCCTCCTTCTCGCCGGCGCTGACCAGCCCGCAGGTGAGCCTCATCACCCCGCAACCCGGCGATCCTTCCGATTACGCGGTGCTCAGCGAAGGCCAAGCCGATCCCTCGGTCTGCTTCACCCCAACCTGCGCCGCCAATCTGCTCGGGCTGGTGCCTGAGGGCAATTGCGCAAGAGGGAATGTGGAAGCGATCCGGAAAGCCGTGGAACCCATCGCCGTCCGGCTGCACGCCAGCCCCGAGCAGGCTGCGGACAGGGTTCTCGAGGCGGCCACCGGCAAGTGCTGGCCGGTCGTGCATGAGCTGATCAAAGACTATAAAATGGATCCGGCAATGGTGAGCCTGGTGGGCGGCGGCGGCGGCGCTGCCGCGCTGGTGCCCTTCCTTGGCAGGCACAGGGGGCTGAGGCACAGCCTGGCGGAAAATGCCGACGTCATCTCAGCGATAGGAGTTGCGCTTGCCCTTGTCCGCGAGTCAGTGGAACGGCAGATCATGAATCCGGACGCCGAAGCTATCCTCAGGGTGCGCCAGGAGGCGGTAGTGGCCGTGCAGCGAATGGGAGCCGATCCGGCGACGGTGGAGGTGCAGGTTGAAGTCGACCCGAAGACGAGCATCGTGCGCGCCACCGCTTTCGGTGCCACGAGCCTGACGACCGCGAAGGAGTTGAAGCGGGCGCTCAGCCCCGATGAGCGCAAGAAGCTGGTCGCCGATTCGATGCGCGTTGCGCCCGAGGCCGTTCGCCTCGCCTGCGAAACCGATCATTTCCAGGTGTACGCCGCCGAAACAACCACGAGCCGGCTCGGCAGGCTCTTCAAACTAAAACACCACTCCCTGCGCACCCTGGACGAGACAGGCGTGATCCGCCTGCAAATAAAGGACGGAATCGCACAGCTCACTACTGTCTCTCGAACCGAGAAGGCGCTGGCAGACATCGCCGAGGACCACTCACAATACGGCGACGCCGGCAGAATTCTTCCCGCGATGATGCTACTTGCGGGAACAAAGATCATCGATCTGTCCGGACTGTTGGACCTTTCACAGATAGTCTCGGTGGCAAAGATCGAGCTGGAGACATTGCCGCAAGACTCGAAGACAATCGTGATCGCGAGCTTACCGTAAGAGCGGGGGCGTGAAGATGAGACGACCGATCACACATTTCCTCGCGGCCGCCGTTGCGTGCTGCACCTTCACCGCCTGCACACGCGCTAATGAGCTGGCGATCGGCAAGGCGGCAAAGATAAAAGGACCGATCCAGATTCCGATCGCGCCGCCGGCGGATTTCAACTTCAAGCCGGTCGCTCAGATAATGGCGATGAGAAAGGCCGAGGTAAATAAATACGCGGCGCTGCTCAAGAGCGACTACAAGCCCAACAGCGAAGTCTTCGGACAGGTCGAGGATCGCAAGCCCTGGTGGGGTACCATCGGCATGGCGTTCTACGGAAGAGGATCAAAGAGCATCATCGGTCCGGCGGAGGAGTCGCGTTTCGTTCTCAATCCGTTTCTCCTTGCGGGCAACATGGAGATAATCGGGCTGGACAGAAGAAGGATACGGGAAGCCGACCTTCTTCAAATGAGCTATCCGACATTTTACCAGCCGGCAGGACTTCGCTGGTGGCCGGATCAGGGCAAGGCCGAGGTTACGTACCATGTGTCCTCGCTGGAAAGTCAACTTGCGTCGATGCTCGGATATTCCAGATACGACACGCGCAGCGCCGGCATGGGGCTCGAGCTTATAAACGCGCGCGACCTCGGGCTCAATTACGTTTACATCCCGCCGGCGTGGGCGTACAACATCGAAATCGGATCACCGATGCGCGGGATCATCTCCATACCGCAATTCATCCATTGCGGCGGCAGCTGCGGCTATCCGGGCGGTTGCAATAATATGAGCCCCGCTCGCGCCGAGCTCGATCGCTTCAAGATTACAAAGTTGCCGGCACGCCTTGTGCTGATGTTCTGGGCAAACGCGCCCGCAAAAGGAGAGCCGCCGGATATGACCTATACCATCAATTACCAGTAAAAACTGCCGATACCTCGTCAGCGCCGCCGGCCGGTGCGGGCGGGGCATGCCCCGCCCGCATTACCATCGGCACCCTAGGGGTGATAGTCGCGATTGATCTGCCTCTGCAAGCGGCTTTCTTCCCAGTTCAGTCGGTACTGCTCCGCCGGCGTAATGTAGCCGCCATTCAGCCTGGCGTCCCGCTGCTCCTGGCGCCGGATTCTGCCATCTTCGCTTTCGAGCTGCCAGTAGCGACCGCCAAGATTTCCCCGGTCACAGCGGATCTCCCGGTTGAGATAGGAATCGCGGTGGAGTACTTCGGCCCGCCGCGGATGGTGCTGCCCAAACCATCCAGCATAACTGGGATTGTTGCCGGTGACCAGCACCGTCGCCAGCGCAAGCGCGGTCAAGATTCCGCCTCTTCCCGTACGCAGAATTGCATTCTTGCTAGTCATTAACCTATGCTCCTTATCGATCGGTGGTATTCGTTGTTTAATCGCAGTCCGGTCTGCACATTGTTAAAGACGCCTCTTGACACGCTAGAGTTCAATTGCGGTTGTTAAATCCATGTTAGAGATGAGTGAAGCGCTGCCGCCGGCACTAAAGAAGGGAATCGAGGAATTCAACAGGCGCGATTACTTCCAGTGCCACGAGACGCTCGAGGAGCTGTGGCACCGGCAAGGTGAGCCGGAGCGCCAGTTCACGCAGGGAATCATTCAGATCGCCGTCGCTTACCATCACCTTCTAAGAGGCAACCAACGGGGCGCGCGGAAGCTCTTTCGCCGCGGGCTGGAGCGCTTGACGCAGCACCTGTCCTTCGCCCCTGCCGGTGTTGACGTAACCAGCTTGATCAGGGCAGTTCAACTGAACCTTGGTTATATGGAGACCACCACCCCGTCGCGCGACATCGAGCCGGTCACCGCTAAAATCGATCTGCCTGCCGAGGATCCGGCGTAGAGAATTGGAAAAGCAATACATCCATGGAGTCATGTACTCTTACCTGGAGTAGTGGGTGATCTATATCCCGAGAGGGTATAAAGGTGTCATATTGGGGGCCGCTGCGAGTGCTCGCGTAGCCGTATCGCCGTTCGGCGACAGCCGGGCTAGGGGGACTGTCATTTGCCTGATCGAGCTCGTACCCGGAAGCTCGCTTGCCACCTGCGGCACGCCTTTGCCGTTTTCCTTGCGCTGGTCTTCCTGGCGACAGCCGGCAGTCCGCCCGCCTACGGGCAGACTGCCGGGGGCGGCACAACGGCCCAGCAAACGTCGATCCCCAATACCACGGCCGCCCCGGCTCCGGCCCAGCCGCCCGTCGTTCATAGCGGCGCTCTGGCGCTTCCCGCCCACGCCGTCCTCAATCTCGGCTCGCTAAGCCACATATTTCCATCCCCCAGCGCCACCCCGGTTCACCTCATTCTGGGCGGGCAAGCCACGACGATTGCGCCAGGACAGCAGATAACCGCGGCGGAATACCTGGCCATCGGGCAGGTTTTGGTGAGCCCGAGCCACACGCAAACGCTCCTGCTGAACAGCCAGGGGGAAGCAATCGGTGGCTACGCGCGCCTAACCCCGGCACAGGTCGACTCGAACCTGCAATCGCTGGTTCTGCCTTCCCATGTTTCCCTCGGCGCCGTCGGCTTTACGACCGGCTCACCTTTGAACGTAGCCGGGTCGGCGACCGTCGCCGGCTCGCTGTTTGCGCTTCAGACCCAGGTGGGGCAGGCATCCGTGCTCAATATGGGCAGCCTGACGGTCCTGCCCGGCGGACTAATTTCGGGGTATGTTCCCGCCAGCGCCCCTGCCGGCCACGCCGTTGCATCCGCCGGCCTGGCCATCAACGCCGGCGGCGTGGTGAACCAGGGCTCGATCGCCACACCGGGAGCGCTCACCGTCAATGCCGGAGGCAGCATTACCAGCTCAGGGTCGATGAAGGCGTCCGGGGATGTGAGCCTGACTGCCGGCTCCGGGCTTGTCACCAACAGCGGCCTGATCTCGGCCCAGGCAGGCAACGTGTACTTCAACGCGCCGCAGGCCACGGACATAAGGGTGAACAATCAGGGGGGAACGGTTCAGGCGCTGGTGGGCAACATCAACGTGCGCGACGCCGGCTATAACGGGTCGGCCAATCTGACCTTGACCGGCGGCAACTGGCTGTCCGGGGAGCTCAACCTTAACACCGGGCAGGGAACCGCGACCGCCAATGTCGACCAGGCAACCGGCACGGTCAACGTCACTGCCGCCCAGGTGCACCTGTCCGCCCGGACAACTGACCTGACACTCGGCAACATGACCATATCCGGCGACCCGACCTTTTACAACAACGCGGGAAGCGTCACATTGAGCGGGTCTTTGACGTTCTCAGGGCAGGACCTGGCGATTGTCGCCAGCCAGGACATTACCGCGGCGTCGGGGACCACGATCAGCACGGCGGCCGCGGGCTCGGGCAACGGCGGCAACATCACTATGATTGCCGGCGCCGCGAATGATTTTGGCAATCCCTTTGCGACCACCGGCCCGAGCTCGAGCGGGGCAAACCCCGACTCTACCAGCAGCATCGCCATTCAAGGGCCATCGAACACCGGCGGTGCCATTCAGCTTGCAGGCGTCACCACATTCTCCTCTGCCGGCGGAGGAGCCTCCGGGAACGGCGGCAACGTGACGATGATTGCCTTTCCCGGCACTTCATCGACCTCCGGCACGGTCAGCGTGCCTTCCACCATTGTCACCAGCGGCAGCGGCGCGGGAAGCAACGGCAACGTGCTCATCATTGCCGGCGCAGGGTTCAATGGGGCAGCAACCAGCACCAGCAACCCCTATCCAGCCACCCCGACGCAGGCGGTGACTCTTGCCGGCATCACAGCCACGGGCGGCAGCGGAGGCGGGGGCTCGGTCACCGTTGCCGCAGCCCAGCCTTCACTCGTGGGCAACAACGGCTACGTCGCCATCACCAATGGGACGGTACAACCTGGAAGCGATTCTTTTGCATACGTCAATGTCTACGCCGGAAAAGTCACTTTCCAGGGAAGCGTCACCGCCAACCAGCTTACGGTTGTCGCCGGAAATAACATCGGTTTGGACGGCGCGGTGACGGCCAACAGCGGCATATCGTTAACAACTTACGGTAGCGGCACGATAGGTGGAGCCGGCACGCTCAACAGCACGGGACCGATCGCGCTGACATTCGGCAACAACCCGATCTACATCGGGACGTCTTCCGGTCTGATTACCGTCACGCAAGGCACTACGAGCCCAACAGTCCTGACAATCGGCACTGCCCAGAACTCGCTCAGCTCCCTTTCGATAGCGGCACCGAGCGATATGACGGTGTCGAACAATATCACCGTGGGTGGTGCCGCGAGCGGAGCGCTGTCGCTGGATACCACAGCAAACAATCCTTACGGCAACAACATAAATTTGAACGCCAGCATCACCGCCAATGCCGGCATTACTCTCACAGTCGGCGGGGCCGGAACAATCGGCGGCTCCGGAACTGTCAACAGTGTCGGCGCCATTGCGCTGAACCTGGGAGCGCAACCCGTTGCACTCGGGACGGTATCGAGCGTACTTACAGTCACCCAGGGCGCGTCGACCACTCTTTCGATTGGAACCGCGCCAAACTCCATTTCGTCGCTTGCCATAACCACCGGCGGCAACATCACGACTACCAGCGACATAGCCCTGGGCAACTCCGGCGCTCTTTCCCTGGCTACAACCAGCGGCAGCGGCAGCATTGACCTGGAACATAGCCTGACAGCCAATCTCGGAATCACGCTATCGACGACGGGCACGGGCACAATTGGCGGACCTGGATCGATCAACAGCAAAGGACCGATAGCTGTCAACCTTGGGACGGGCACTGCTACCTTAAGCGCCACCGCGAGTTCGACCACAATCGGGCAGGGCACCGCAGCTACTTTGACTATCGGAGCGCTTCCATCCGCTATCAGCTCGCTTACAGTCAATTCCGCCGGCAGCATCAATGTAGCGTCCCCGATCAACTTGACCGACGGCTCATTGACGCTTGGCATTACCAGCGGCGCGGGCACGATCGGCGGCTCAGGCAGCGTGTTCGCCAGTAGCGGAATAGGACTCACCCTCGGAGCGCTGGGCGGGGCGGTGCTGAGCAGCACTTCGTCAGGCAAGCTGACGGTTGTCCAGGGCACAGCAAGCCTGACCATCACCTCGCCGACACAGGTAGGGTCGCTTACCATCAACTCCCCGGAAAGCATAACTGTATCGAATGCAGTCAACCTGGGCAACGCTTCGCTGTCGCTTATCTCCAGCGCCGCGGGCAACAACATTACGCTCAACGGGAATCTGACCGCAAATGGAGGAATCGCGCTCACCGTCAGCGGAACGGGGATCATAAGCGGCGCCCACGGCACCGTCGACAGCACCGGTCCGATAACGCTTAATCTAGGCAGCGATGCGGCGTCGCTATCGGTGAATAATTCTCTGATAACTGTTACTCAAGGAGGCGCCGCCAGCGTATCCATCGGAACAACGCCGGCGTCCATAAGCTCTCTGTCTGTAAGTTCCGCAGGCAACCTGACCATTCCGGGCAATATCAGCGTGAACGGCAACATGACCCTGTCAGTGAGCGGCAGCAATACAATAACCGGGACAGGGACCATAGCCGCAACCACCCTGACAGTAAACATGGGCACAAGCGGCAGCTCGACACTTGCCACCAGCGTTCAGCAATTGGCGAGCACAAGCTCTGGAGCCTCGCTGACAATAAACCAGACCGGCTCCCTGCAATTGAACGCGAATAACGAAGGTTCCGGCACGCTGTCGATCTCAACGGACAAAGACAGCAATATTGACGTGAATGGAACCGTAACTGCCAACGGTGGCATCACGCTAACCGCGCTTGGAGGTGGAACCATCGGCGGCAGCGGCGTCCTGAACAGCACCGGAGCAATTGCCTTGACACCGGGCACTGCCGGCACGACCACCCTAGACATGTCGTCCGGGAATATCACGGTCGGACAGGGAACATCTCCCGCTCTAAGGATTGGCTCACCCGCTTCACTTGGATCGCTCACGATAAACTCACCCACTGCTATAAGCGTGACCAGCGCGATTACGATAGGCGGCTCGTTCAGCGGAGCGCTGACGCTCAATTCTACCGGGGCGGACAACAACATTTCTTTGAACGGCAACAGCCTGACAGCAAACGGGGGTGTTTCTCTTTCGGTGGCGGGAGCAGGAGCTATCGACGGCGGCGGCAGCGGCGGCACGATAAACAGCACCGGTCCGATAGCGCTGAGCTTCGGTACCAATAATGTCACCATCAGCAGCGCCTCTAACTTGATATCTATCGCGCAAGGCGGCAACAGCGTCACCATCGGCACGCCCGCGTCATCCCTGAGCTCTCTTGCCGTAAGCGCTGCAGGGAGCATCACCTTATCCTCGGCGGTCAATGCCGGCAGCGCTGACGTCGCCCTGGCCATAACCACCGGCGGTACCGGCACGATTAGCAGCGCCGGCAGCTCCGACAGCCTTACCACGACCGGCAACATAACCCTCACCCTGGGGTCAGAGCCTGCAGGAGCCACCACGACAACCGTGGACTCACTGTCCGGCAACATCATCGTCAGTCAAGGCACTTCGTCGCCCATAACAATAGCCGCGCCGTCTAGCCTCGCGTCCCTTACGATAAATTCCGCCAATAGCATAACAACCACCGCCAACACGGTGACCGTCGGAGGGGCGTCCACGGGATTCCTGGCGCTCAACTCGACAACTCAGGGCAACACGATCACTTTAGATGGCACACTAACTGCAAACGGCGGCGTTGCGTTATCCGTAACGGGCGCGGGCACAATACTTGGCGCAGGCAGCCTCTCGAGCGCCGGCAGCATCGCCATAAGCCTGGGAACCCCCAATAACGGTGTATCCATAAGTCAGAGTTCCGGCAACATCGTAATGAGCGGCGGCGCAAGCACCAAGTTCAGCACGCCCGCGGCCTTATCGGTGAGCTGTGCCTGCGACATAACCGTCGGCAGCCTAGCCGTCTCGAATCTGTCGCTTTCGGCGACCGGAGCCGGCACCATAGATAGTGGCGCCAGTGTAATCAGCACCACCGCCTCCGGCCAGGGATTTTTGACACTTAGCTACGGGCAGGCGGTCGTGTTGGGCACCACATCTGGAGGGGACTTTGCGGTTACTGCCGGAGGCAAGACAGTTGTTGCCAGTTCCGCACCGGCTGAGTTCACGCTCAACGCTCCGGCGGTGACGATTAACAGCAACACGGCAATCAATGCTCCGGCAGTATTTCGCATTCACACCAATAATTTGTTTGACAGCGGCACCATCACTTCGTCGCAGCCCGACGGCCTGGTGGTCATAAGCAACTACGGTCTGAGCGGAGGATTGGCTCTTTCCGGCAACGGCACTGCAAGCCACCCGGCGACGATAACTGTCACCAACGGCGGCAACATCAACATTCTCGAGTACAACGGGCAAACCATTGCCATTAACTCGTCATACTCGATGGATCCCGGCGATGGGGGAGGCGTCAGAATCTGGGAAGCAGTCATACCGGATGCATCGTACCCCACATTTATCGACAATCCAGTTTATGCTCCCAGCAGCGGAGCGCTGGTCAACCCCAATCACGGGCAAATCACCATTGCCAATGGGGTTACTCTGACGCTCGGTTCAGTCCCCAATTCGGTAGCGGCGGAATCGACCTACCCGTCAGTCGCCGCGCCAACCATCACGATTGGCACCACAAGTGGCAGCGGGGCAGTGGTCCAGACAATGAACGCATCGGTCCTGGCGATTCACACTGATAATTTGATAGACAACGGCACCATCACTTCTTCGGCCCCTGGGAGCGCACTGATCGAGATTAATGACCGCGGCATGAATCCACTGTCGCAGCTTACCCTTTCCGGACATCCGCAACCGATAACCATCGCAGACAACCCTTCAAACACAGGTGGCTCAATAACGATTGAGGATTTTTACGGGCAGCAAATCAATATCAACGCCTCTTACACGCTGAACAGCGGCGGCGGCGCAACAAACACCGCTGGTCTCACGGGCATCTGGGAATCGAGCCTCGGCGGCGACGCCACTCCTGCCGGCACCGGCCCCGCGCTGGAGTCATCGCACGCCTCGGGCATCCTGGTCGTCGCCCCGGGCGTGACCCTGACTCTTACCTGCCAGCCCGAAGTCGAGCTGGATGTGCCGACGCAAATTGTCGGCAGCGGCGCCAGAATCATAGCTACCGGTGGAGCCCAGCAACTGACGATCGAGGCCAACCATCTCACCAATAACGGTCAGATAATTGACCGGGTCCCAAATTCACTTATGGGGGTGGCCAATGACGACGTCGGCACGCCATATGCTACCGACGCAGACATACAAGGAACGATTCGTATAAGTGGCAACGGAAGCTTTAGCTTCGCAAGCGGGGTTCCGGGGACCATCAGCATAGGAAATGAGGGAAGCGGCGTTCCCAGTCTGATTCACGGGGTGACCTTTGACGGCAGCCAGACGTTCACGGTCACTCCAGGCAGCAACAGCGGCATCACCATTCAAGCCAATAGCGCCATTACCATCGGCAGCGGAACCACTCAAGCTTTCAGTGGCAGTGACGTCACCTTCGACGCGCCGGCCACTATCAATAACGGTGCCGTCACAAGCGCGACCGGCAATATAATCGTCCAGAATTCAGGAGCAACTCAAGCTTCCACCCTCCTTGTCAACAATGGCTCCTTCTCGACTTCGAGCATTAACGCGTCGATAAACGTCACCGGCCCCGTCACCGTCACCGGCACCGGCACAAGCCCAGCCTCCGGTGCCTTAATCGTCGGGGGCACCGGCGGTACTTTTTCTGTCGGCGGCTTTCACAACAGCACCTTCATAGAAGGGGGCTCCGCCATTCCGGTCGCCATCTTCGGAGCAATCACGGCAATCGCCGGCGGCCTGTCCATCGAATCAAGCAACATAACCATCAACGGGAAGGTGGAGTCCTCAGTCCCCGGCGGCGTGATATCCCTCGACAATAATACGGCCGCGACAGGCGGGCTCACAATCTCCGCCAATGGCGGCATCGTCGCCTATACCGGCGGAGCCTCCGGGGCAATACTCATCAACGAAAACAATGCCAATCAGCCGATCAATATTAGTGGCAACCTGACACTCTACGCGGGCACCGGCAGCGCCAGCGTCGCTGGTATACTCGCCACCTCGAATTCAGGAACCACCCTCACGCTGGAAAACGGGGCCAGCCTCAGCATTACGGCCGTCAACGCTGCAGAAGGCTCGCTCTTTGCCATGCCTGTGATCACCGCCAGTGGTGGCAGCAGCACCGTGTCACTCACGACGGCCGACGCCTCTGCGGATCTGCTCGCGAGCTTGAGTGTGGGCACCGGCACCGTGTCGCTCATACCGATAGTTGCCTCTGAGCGCATACTGGTAGGCTCATCGTCTGCCGCCGCCGGATCGTTCAATGTAACCAGCGGCGTGCTGAGCTCCATCGCAGCCGGCAAGCTGGTGATCGGATCGCTGTCCTCGACCGGGGGCACTGTGCTTTCAGGTTCGATTTCCCTCCCGTCCGGCACTGCCGGGACGACGCCAGGAGTCTACGACCTGGACTTCGAGACCGGGGGCAGTTATTCAAATCCGTCGAGCCGCTCCATCGACACTGCCGGCAACAATCTGACGATAAACGCGCTTGGCCCGGTCAATACGGGCGGTGGCACCATAACCGCTCCTGTCGTATCCATATCCGGCAGGTCGGCCTCCGGCGCCGGCGTCACGATTAACGGCGCCTTGACCATTGATGCGAATACGATAAATTTCGCCGCCACGGCCGCGGGACCCTCCGCGCCGCCGGTCCTAGCCGTTGCCGGTGGGGCAACATTGAGCCTTACCGGAACACCGAACCTGACCATACCCGGGGCTGCCTCCATCAGCGGGACCTTAACCGCCTCCGGGAACCTGACCCTTACGGTCGATGGCAACCTGACCACCACCGGGAGGATCAGTGCGGGCGGGGGCGAGATTGCGTTGAACACGGGAAGCGGCGGCAACATCGCGCTGGGAGGCACCATCGGCGGCAGCACCACGGCGGTTGTCGTACATGCCGCGGGTAACATTACGCAAGCCACCCCTGGAACCATCTCGGGCACGTCAGTGAGCATCACCAGCGATTCAGGCAACATAGGCAACACCAGCACGAAGAGCCCCAACGTCGTGGTAACGACGACCCCCGCGTTGACAGTCGGGGCCTCCAATCAGGCAAACCTGTCCGACACCGCGGCCGGCGGCGTTCAAATCAATGGATTGACCACAAACACCTTCCAGCTCAAGGCGAGCAGCACCATCACCCTGGGCGGCGCCATTAGCGCCCCCAACGTCAGCTTGACAGGAACGGGCGCCAATACATCAATCGCGTTGGGTTACGGTGTAGGCACCGGCGCAGGGGCTGTCGTCCTGACGGCGACAGGCAATGGCACCATCAGCCAGTCGGGCGGCTTGATTCAGGCCGCTACGTTGACCATGAGCAGCGGCAGCGGAAGCATCGGCAGCAGCCTTCCGACCGCAATTTCCACCAGGGCCGGAACGCTGTCACTGCACACCGCCGGCGCCGCCTTCATAAATAACCAGCCTGCGGTCACGCTCGCCGCCAGCACCGTAGGCTCAGCCACCGTGGCCGCATCCCAACTCAATCTCGTCTCGGCCAACGTCATCACCACAGCCGGGGCGATCTCGGCCCCTGCCATCAACCTGAGCAGCAGCCTGTCTTCCGGGCCCGGCATCGTGGTGGGGGCGGGATCAACCCTGAACGCCACCGCAGCTTCAAAGAGTGCCATCACGCTCACCGCCGCAGGAGTAACTGTCGGCGGTACCATTAACGGTTCCACTGGCACTGTCACTCTTGATACGAATAACACGGCCACCCCCATCACGGTTGGCAGCTCGGGTTCCGGCTTCAACGTCTCGCCGGCTGCCTTGAGCAACATCAAGGCAGGAACACTCGTCATCGGCTCAACCGCCGACACGGGAACCCTGACCGTAACCAGCAACCTGAACCTGTCCGGCCCTTACAACCTCCAGCTCTTGAACGGAGCCGGCATTGATACCACCGCCGGAACCATGACAATCGGCGCCCGGATGTTGTCGATTACGTCTTCCGGCGGACTGATTAACCTGGGCGCCATATCCGGCACCAGCGGCAGCGTAACCATCAGCAATCAGGGCACGGCAACAACCGGCATCGAGTTGAACGGGCTGGTGGCTGCGGCGACCGTCAATTTGTCGTCCACCCAGAGCGGAATCGCGTTCGGCAATGGCACCGCTGATGGGGTTGCGAAGGGAACGACTTCCGTAACAGTGACAGCACTCGGCCCGTCCAGCAACATCACCTCATCGAACACCGTCCTGGACGCGATAAGTTCACCCGCTGTGAAATTGCAAGCAGGAAATAACGTGGTCTCGCTTGGTGTGGTAAATCCCCAGAGCAAGGCAGGGCCGGTTTCGCTCACCGTCACTGCCGGTCATGATGCAACAGTCATAGGAGAAGGACAGATAAACTTTATGAACGCATCGTCGGCAGTACACAACCTGGATGTCTTCGCCAATGCCGGCGGCTCGGGCGGCAACATGACGATGACCGCCGGGGCGACTGTGTCCGCAGGCAACCAGCTCAGGTTAGATCTGCCAGGAGCAGCCAACCTCACCCAGGCAGGCGCGACCGTTACCTTGACCAGCCCGACCGTCATAATTAGCGGAAATTCCGGCACTTTCGGCAGCGGCGCCGCCCCGATCAAAATCGGGACATCCAACCTCACCGCCAGCACCACGGGGACCGGCAGCGTATTTGTGAGCAACGCCGGTGACGTAACGCTGACCGGCGCGAACACTGCCGGCGGGCAGTTCAGCCTGACCAGCGCGGGCAACGTCAAAATAGGCAGCGGGGCGACGGTCTCGGCCGGTAGGTCTGTGTCTTTGACCGATACTCTACCCTCATCCTCGATCGCGCAACTGGACGCGGGCGGAATCACGACCCTTTTCAGTCCGAGCATCGTGCTCAAAGCAGGGCTCGGCATCGGTGCTCCCGGCAACGAGATAACAGTGGCGGCGTCGAGGTCTCCCGCCGGCGCGAGCGAGACCGTAGCCCTTACAGCCAACAGCGGGGCCGGAGTCTCCGTTGTGGCTACCAACTCAGCGGCGACAGGTACAATCGAAAATCTCAATCTGACCGGCGCATCCTCGGCGGGAGCCGCAAGCACGTTCTCCGCTTCGACCTCTGGTACCGAAGCGGGCAGCATAAAGCTCGTCTCCGGGGCCAGTGTCACCGCAAGCGGTGGCACCATTGACCTCACCGCCGCCAGCGGCGGCAACATTCTCCAGCAGGCCGCCGGCACCACGTTGACCGCCGGGGCCGTGAATCTGTCGGTTGCCGGTGCTGACAACAGCATCGGTACCGGGGGCACGGGCGGCGTGGCAATCGGGATTACGAACGGCACACATGCCGTGAACCTCACGGCCAGCACCGGCACCGGTGTCAGTGGCACCGGAAGCATATTCGTCGCTTCAGCCGGTTCCGTCAACATCACCGGCAACCTGTCGGCGGGCGGGCAGCTCAGCCTGATCACAACCGGCGCCGGAGCCAATGTCACAATCGGCTCGGGCGCCGCGATCCTGGCCGGCGGCGCGGCTTCAATCAAGGCGGCCGGCAGCATCACGCAAGCGGACAACACTGGACTTATCGCGGCCCAGCCGTTGAGCCTGATTGCCGGCGCCGGCGGGATCGGCTCCGGCGGGCAGGCGCTAGTGGTCGATGGCAGCGGTGACAATCCCGAGCAATTGACTGTGCAAAGCGGCGGCATGGCGAACGTTTCCGGCGCAGCCGGACTGTCAGTGGCTTCTGCCAGCGCAACCGGCGCCCTTACACTGACTGCATTGTCCGGCACTGTGGTCAGCAGCGGCACGATATCCGGCGCTTCCGTCGCGCTCAACTCGATTGGTCCCAGCCCCGGCGTCAACCTTGGCGGAAATGTGACGGCATCGGGAGCTTCCGGCGTCACAATCGACACCGGCGGCGTGGCCGGCGACGCACCCGGCAAGTCCATCACGTCGACTGCCGGTTTCGTCGCCATCACGGCCTCGAACCTGGCTTTTGGAGGCACCGGCAACGGCGCCATCAACGCCGGAGCCAGGACTGTGACATTGACTCCGGCGGCGAGCTCCCAGACCATCGGTGTCGGGAGCGCCGGCGGAAGTTTCGCCGTGACGGGCAGCGTGCTTAAAGCAATAACGGCCGGCACGCTGGTAATCGGCTCGACCAGCAACACCGGCGGCACCGCAGTGGCGGGAACACTCAGCGTCGGCGGCTCGGGTGCGGGAGCTTACAACCTGACCTTTGACACCGGCGGCGCGTTCGACGCCAGCCTGGCAACAATCAATTTCGGGGCCAGGACGGTGACCGTCGACCAGGGCATCAGCAAAGCGACCGTCACGACCGGCGCCGCTGCCGGCACCACCGGCACATTCGAGGTTGCCGCGGGAGCGGGCATTACGGTCGGTGAACCAATCTTGGTGGGCGCGGGCGGGCATGTGTCGCTTTCTACACCCAGTGGCGCCGTCTCACTGGGGTCCAACGTTGGCGGAACCGGCGCGGTGGTGGTCATCAACAACACGAGCACGGCTTCGACCGATGGCATTACCGGCTCCGGGGTCGTCATTGGAGGAAATGTACGCCTGACAACCGCAGGAGGAGCCATTGAGAATTCCGGAGCAACTCCCCTCAACACTCAAGCCTCAACCCTTTCCGTCGTCTCGGCCGGAAATGCCATGATAAGCAACACCGGCGCGCTTACGCTGGCTAATTCCAGCGCCGGGGCCACGCAAGGGCTCAGGGTGACAGCCAGCGGCAATATCGCGGTGAGCGGCACCGTCGGATCGTCCGGCAGCTCGGTCGCGTTGAACGCCTCAAGCAGCGGGAGCATCAGCACGGTCGGAACCGGCGTTATTGAAGGCAATGCCACGCTGTCCAGCGCAGGCGGCAACATCGGCACGCTGGCCGCGCCGCTCAAGACGGCAGCAACCTCCCTGACAGCCAGCACCACCGGCTCCGGAAGCGTTGTGGTCAACAACAACAATTCGAGCGGGCTGACCGTGGCCGGGGCAAACGCAAGCGGCAGTGGCGCATTCCAAATCACGGAAAATGGACCGCTTTCGGTGACCGGCTCAATCACGACCAACGCCCCCACGACCGCCAGCACCGGGCTGCTGAAACTTGTTCAGACGAACGGCACGCAGCCCCTGACCGTAAACGACAACCTGACCGCCAATGGCGGAAGCATCGTGATTCAGAATCAGAACGCCAGCGGCTCGATTGTGCTCGGCGATGGCAACACTTCCGTGGGTATCTCTACTAACGTAGTAAGCTCGCTGACGAGCGCGAACGGCCAGGTGTCGGTCTTCCTCGGCACAACTGCTCCGGCACAAACAGGCAGGAAGACTTCGAGTTGGAACAACATAACCATTACCCAGTCTCCCGCCGGCGCAGTGTATCTCGGCAGCAATCCTCCGCAAGTTATAGGTGGTACCGGTGGCACCGCCAGCACTGCCCCGACGATCATTTTGAAGAACCAAAATGTGCTCTTCAACGTCCCGACCACCACCATGCCGGGCACAATCACCATAAACAAGGGCGTCACGATTACTGCCGACCCACAGGCTCCGGTGGCGGGTCTTTCCGCCCCGCAAGTAGACAACGCACCCACAGCCACACGCGCCGGCAGCGCTCTGCCCCTGGCGGCGCCGTATGAGCCGGCGTTCCACGAGTCGTACAATTGGGCGGTGTCCCCCGCCCCCGTTTCAGCCCCCCCGAATGCCAGCGCGCCGGCAGCGAGCAACACAAACGTGACTACAGCCACGGTCCAAATCGGACCCGGCATCCCCGGTGGCGCGGGCGGGACGCCGGCGCTTGAAAGCGGGAAAGATGCCCGCGCCCCCGGGATAGGGCAGGTTGGCTCGCCTGCGCCGGAAGAGTTCGATCCCGAGAACATCATCCTCTTCGACGGCCTGAGCATCCGCACCGATGAGCAGATCGCCCCGAACGCCGCGAAGCTGCCGGTTGAGGGCACAGGCGAAATTGGTCCGTCCTACGATGCCATCCCGGCTGCAGGGGCGAGGCACGCCTCGCCCGCAAGCTGTCTCCAGCAAATCTCCTATGTAGTCCCGAGTGCCGTGTTGCCCGTTTCCCACCAGGAAGACTCATATACGAATGCGGGCGGGGCATGCCCCGCCCCTACCGGCTTCAACCCACCGCGACAGCGTCGCTATGGTGTTCAGCTCACCTCGGGCGTCGACGCCGGCGTCGGGGTCAATGGCACCACCGTTGAACTGCGCAGAGGCAGCGTCCTCTTTATGCCCAACAAAGCAATGACCGTGGAAACCAATTTCGGTTGTGTTTCCATCGCAGCCGGATCGGTGGTGCTGGTGACCGCGCTCCACAACGGCGTCGCCATCTACGATCTGCATGACGGCAGGAGCGGCGACGTTCGGTTCTCAATGCCGGCTCATACCGTATGCCTGGCGCCGGGGCACCATATTCTCGTGACGCGGCAGGGCGCAGCCGGCTACGAGCAGGTGAATCCGCTTGCCTCGATCGGGCACCGCAAGCTGCAGATGTACGACTGCGGTCTGGGGACAAGACAGTTCTCATCCGAGTTCTCAATCGTATCGGCCCTCAACGGGCTCCGGTTGCTCACCCGCATGAAACACTCGCAAAACCCGCATGACGTACAGGTCCTGCAACAACTCATGAAGAACGCGGCCATAATCCAGATGACCAGGACCAACTCCGGAGCTTTCCGCCGCCTGGGCACCAGCCGTTCCTACGCAACCGCCGTGGCCGCGCAACGATAACCTGGGTGCAAGTTGAGCGATATTGCCCGACATGATAATATGACCACATCGGGGCGTGGCTCAGCTTGGTAGAGCGTCCGTTTCGGGTGCGGAAGGCCGGAGGTTCAAATCCTCTCGCCCCGAGATTTCAAACTGTGGCGACCGGCGGGCGCTGGTTTTCAGTAGCCGGAGACCGTCCGGGGGTCTGGCAGAGGAAGCGACAGGATGCTGGCTTACATGCGTGGCGTCATTGCCTCCAAGGAGATGACCGGCGCTGCCGCTGACCGGTTGGTCCTGGAGGTTGCCGGCATCGGCTTCGAGCTGTCCGTGTCGCACCGGACGCTTTTGACCGCCGGGCAGGTGGGCGACGAGGTGACGCTTTACACATCCCTTGCCATCAGGGAGAACGACTGGACGATCTTCGGCTTTGCTGCCGCCGACGAGCGCGAGATGTTCAACCTGGTCCAGTCGGTCACCGGCGTGGGTCCGCGGCTTGCCCTGGGGCTGGTCGGCACCCTGCCGCCGGAGGCGCTGGCTGAAGCGATCCTGTCCGAGGATCAAAGACTGATCAGCCAGGCGCCCGGCGTCGGTCCGAAGGTCGCCCAGAGGCTGATTCTGGAGCTCAAAGCCAAGATTGAGGACTGGAAACAGAAGCGCGGGCTGACTTTCCCGGCGCAGGGCGGGGCCCGCAGCGCCGCCTTCGAGGAGGTCCGCTCCATCCTGGCCGGTCTCGGTTACACGGGCACCGAGATCAATCTGGCCCTCAAGAAAGCCGAAGAGGACAGGCTGGAAGAGGATGTCGAGCAGCTTGTCAGGCACAGCTTGAAGGTCCTGGGGGCCGTCAGCCACTAACGCCGCACCATCATGTCCATCGCGCACAACAGACTCTTTCTCGCGGCAACCGGCGCCGTTGTCTCGCTGGTCCTGGCAGTCGGTCCTGTTGTTTTCATCCGGCATGGACTGCTGCATTTCACGGATCACTGGCAGGAGGTGGCGTTTTACGTGACCTTCGTCATCGGTGGCGCTGCTGGCGGTGCCATGGGCTTCAATCTTTCCACCGGCGTCAGGGAGATCCCCCGCCAGCGGAGGCTGGTTTGGGGCACCGTGATCTGCTTTCTCCTTTATATGAGCTGCACAGCCCTGTGCGAGAAGATCAACTTTGGAACGATCGACACCGGCTGGTGGCGGACGGCCGGCCTGGTGATATTCCTGGCCGGGGTAATCCTGCGGGAGTGGGCGATCGCCAGGCTCGGCCGCCTTCACAGCGGCTTTGTGGCCATTCAGCCCGAGCACAAGCTGGTTCGCAACGGGCTCTATCGCATCATCCGCCATCCCAGCTATCTGGGCGCGCTGGTAACCCTGGTTGGCATGCCGATGGTCTTCGGCACCTGGTTTCCCCTGCTGGCGATACCCGGCGCCTTCGTGGCCGTGAGATGGCGGATCGAAGACGAGGAGAGCCTGCTGGCCGAGGAGTTTGGCGGCGAGTTCCAGGAATACAAGAAGGGAACCTGGCGGATGATTCCCTATCTGTATTGAGCGCCGCCGGCGCCTCATAAGCCAAACATAATTTACATTCGCGGCTGTCAAGGGGTGCGCTTTGCAACCCAGCACCTACAATACGCCTCGGGGCGGGCAAGAGATGCCTCGTCGCACGGGTGGCGCTTGCGCCCCCGCCAACGAGCGGACGTTCCTGCACGCCTCTTTGTTAATAAATCCTGTGAAAACAGCGCGACCGGCAGAGCTGCCAAGAAGATAAAGGTCCGCCCAGAGCGCAGCCACACGCACCCGACCGACCCCGAGGAGACAAGGCCATGAGCGAAGCCGCTTTGACTAAAGACGAGATACGTTGCCTGCAACTGTGGTTCCGGCAGGCCCTGTCCGAGGTGGAAAGGGCGGAGGTAGCGGGCAGCTTGATCAAGCGGCATGGCATCGCCGCCGAGGGGGATGGCGGGCATCGTGACAACCCGGTCCGCAGACGGGTGCCCCGCGGGCTTTTGCCGGTGCATCACAAAGAGATGGTCACTCGCTAGGGGGATTTCATTCCCCGGACCAGTTGAAAGAATTTCCCATTCCCCGGGGATGGTCACGGGCCGCCCAATCCGGCACAATCATACTGGGGGCTGACGACTGGTGCGTCCCAGCGCAGCCAGCGTGGCGCACCCCCAGGTGTTTACCCCAGTACCCCACAAATCAAGCGCAGCAGAACCGGCTCCCTCCCCACAGGCAGCCGGTTCTGCATTTTCGTGCCCGCAGCGCCCCGGCAATTGAACTTTTCTGCCGCCCGGAGCGTCTTAATAAATGTGCGGTTGAGGATACAATCTAAATATTGATCGACCGGCGTGGATCCCTGTTGTCCACTCGTATATGCGATGGATGCGGGGCGGGTGTCGTCGTGCGCGGGCATCGGTGGCCGGCGCGCACCCATGGAGGAGCCTATGAGTCCCCGTCCTTACGTACCGCTGCACCTGCACACGGAGTACAGCCTCCTGGACGGCGCCACGCGCATAAAAGACCTGGTGCGCAAGGCCAAGGCCGAGAACATGCCGGCGGTGGCGATCACCGATCATGGTGTCATGTACGGTGCCATCGAATTGAGCAAGACCTGCCACGAGATAGGCGGCGTCAAGCCGATCATCGGCTGCGAAGGATACATCGTCGAGGGCGACATCACCGAGCGAAAAACCAAGAAGGACATTCACCACCTTACCCTGCTCGCACGCAATCGCCAGGGCTATCAAAATCTCGTCCACCTGAACTCGCGGGCGCACCTCGACGGCTTCTATTACAAGCCGCGCATCAACAGGGAGCTGCTCGAGGAGTTCAAGGACGGGCTCATCGTCCTGTCCGGCTGCCTGGGCTCTGAGGTCAGCCAGCTGCTGCTCAAGGACGACTACGAAAAAGCGAAATCGACCGCGTCCTGGTACAAAGAGGTGCTGGGAGACGACTACTACATCGAGATTCAAGATCACGGCTACCCGGAAGACCGCAAGGTAAACCGGCAGCTGGTGCGGATCGCCTCCGAGCTGGGCATCAAGCTTTGCGCCACCAACGACAGCCATTTCACCGACGCCCACGACGGCGTCGCGCATGACGCGCTTTTGTGCATCCAGATGGGCAAGCTGGTGACCGACCGGCAGCGCATGAAGTTCAGCGGCTGGGAGTATTTGAAAAACGGGGACGAGATGTCCATCCTCTTCCGCGACCACCTGGACGGCGAGCTCATCGAGCAGTCGCTTGTGAGCACGCTGGAGATCGCCGAGAAGGTCGAGCCTGTTAAGCTGGGCGGCGATCCCCGCCTGCCCGTGTTCCCCGTCCCGCCCGGGCACACGGCGGAGACCTATCTGAATCAAGTAGTGTGGACCGGCATAAAGCAGCGTTATCCGGACGTCACCGCGCAGATCGAGGAGCGCGTGCGCACCGAGCTGAAGGTGATCGAGGACATGAACTATGCCTCGTATTTCCTCATCGTGTGGGATTTCATCCGCTTCGCGCGCAGCACCGGCATACCGGTCGGGCCAGGGCGCGGCTCGGCCGCCGGCAGCCTCGTCGCCTACGCTCTGGGCATAACCAACATCGATCCGATCAGGTACAACCTGCTGTTCGAGCGCTTCCTCAACCCCGAGCGGCGCTCCATGCCCGATATCGACACCGACTTCTGCATCGAGAGGCGCGACGAGATCATTCGCTACGTGCAGGAGAAGTACGGAAAAGACCACGTGGCCCAGATCATCACCTTCAACCGCATGACCAGCAAAGCCGTGCTGAAGGATGTGGCCAGGGTGCTGGAGTTCCCCTTCGCCGAGTCGAACAAGCTGGCAAAGATGGTGCCGGTTGTCCGCGGAAAGCCGACGCCGCTGGACGAGATGATCAAAGAGCATCCGGAGTTCAAGAAGACCTACAACACCAGCGACGAGGCCAAACAGGTGATCGACCTGGCCAGAAAGCTGGAGGGCATCAACAAGACCTTCGGCATGCACGCGGCCGGAGTGGTCATCTCGGATGTGCCGCTCGAGGAGCTTGTGCCGCTCCAGCGCAACAACGACGGCACCGTGATCACGCAGTTCTACATGGAGGATCTCGCCTACGTCGGTCTGGTCAAGATGGACTTCCTCGGTCTCCGCAACCTGACCATGATCGACAAGGCGGTAAAGATAATCAAACAGACGCGGGGGATCGAGATCGATCCCGACAGGCTGCCGCTCGACGACGACAAGGTCTATCAGACCATCTCCAACGGCGACCTGGCCGGCATCTTCCAGCTGGAAACGTCATCCGGCATGCGGCAGGTCGCCCGCGACATGAAGCCCTCCTGCATGGAGGACCTCTCGGCGCTCATCGCCCTCTATCGCCCGGGACCGCTGGATACCGGGATGATCGACAAGTTCATCGACTGCAAGAACGGCCGCACGCAGATCACCTATCTGACGCCGCAGCTCGAGCCCATACTGAAGGACACCTACGGGCAGATCGTTTACCAGGAACAGGTGATGCAGATAGCCCAGCGGCTGGCCGGCTACAGCCTCGGTCAGGCAGATCTCATGCGGCGCGCCATGGGCAAGAAGAAGCCGGAGGAGATGGAGAAGCAGCGCGAGCTGTTCGTGGGCGGCTGCGCCAGGAACGGCATCGCCGTCCAGGTCGCCGAGGCGCTGTTCACGATGATCGTGCAGTTCGCCGAATACTGCTTCAACAAGTCCCACAGCCAGGCATACGCTTTCCTCACCTATCAGACCGCCTACCTGAAGACCTATTACCCGGTCGAATACATGACGGCGCTTTTGTCCAGCGTCTCCGGGGAGCAGGACAAGGTGCAGGGCTACATCGCCGAGTGCCAGGCGATGGACATCGACATCCTGCCGCCGGATATCAACGTCTCCGGTCACGACTTCACCGCCGACGGCGGGGCGATCCGCTTCGGGCTGTCCGCGGTGAAAAACGTGGGCGAGGCCGCGGTCGAGGAGATCGTCGCCCGGCGCGACAGCGGCGGCAAATATCAGTCGCTTCAGGACTTCATCACCAGGGTCGACCTGCGAATCGTCAACAAGCGGGCCCTCGAGGCCCTGATCAAATGCGGCGCCTGCCTGGGACTGGGCGTCTCCCGCAAGCAGGCCCTGGAAAACCTGGACGCTCTGGTCGAATCGGCCAGCCGCCGCCAGGTCGAGAGGGCATCAGGGCAGATGAGCCTCTTCGGGCTGTCGAGCGTGGCCACCCTGCCGGAGCTCGCGCCGCTGGCCGGCGATGCCGGCGAGTTTCCGGAGTCCGAACTCCAGAGCATGGAGCACGAGCTGCTCGGTTTCTACGTGACCAGCCACCCGCTGCAGAAGGTGGTCAACCGCCTGCGCTGGCTGACAACCCACTCGCTGCGCGAGGCCGCCGAAGCGCCGGACGGGACCACGGTCATCCTGGGCGGGCTGGCAACTGCCGTGGAGAAAAAGCTGACCAAGCAGAACAAGCTGCTGTGCATAGTCCATCTCGAGGACCTGGCGGGCAAGATAGAGGCCGTCATCTACAGCGAGACGCTGGACAAGCTGCCGGCCGATGTCCTTGCGCCACGGCAGCTGCTGCTCATAAGAGGCAAGGTCAAGAAGAACGAGGAAGATGTCTCGATCCTGGTCAATCAGGCCCGCCGGATCTCCGACGCCTCGCTGGTCAATATCTTCCTCACCCAGGAGCAGAACTTCACGGACCTTCATCGCCTGAAGGACATATTGAACGCGCACAAGGGCGACGACCCGGTTCTCCTCCACTTCCCGCAGGAAAAGACGAGCCAGACCATCCTGGTCGGCAGCCAGTACTGGGTGGCCGCCTCGGCCGAGCTTTCCTCGGCGATCAACGCCGCTTTTCGTCCCGGCATCAGGGTCCTCATCAGCCGCGTCGCCGTGTAGCTTCGGGCACCGGCACCGCGCCCGTCCGGCTGGTGCGCAAATCGTTCGACTTTCTGTATAATCAAATCCTGTAAGTTTAATTAGGATGGCTGTTGTAAAGACAGACCCTGTTAAAATTACTCGTTCCGCCGACCAACTACTCAAAGGAGGCTTCGTTCGCACAACACAACGCCCAACTTCCAGAACGGCAGTTGTCCAAAACTGGGCTATAAGGTAAGCGTTTCGTGTACCCCTCAAGACGGCTCGCATCTCAATTTGACTCGATGTTCGTCTTGCAACTGTTATCGGCATCCACTAAAAGCAGCTCGTAGTGCAACGAGCGCGACAGGGGGAAGAAACATGTTTGGACCACATCTTACTTTAGAGGCGTATGGCTGCCCGAAAGCCAGGCTAGCTGATCTCACGCTGATCAGTAACGTTCTGGATAAGTATCCCGAACAGCTCGAAATGACCAAGATCATGCCACCGTACGTGTTCACGTACCACGGCGCTGTCGAGGATGACTGGGGAGTATCCGGTGTCGTGCTGATCGCCGAGTCTCACATATCCATCCATACCTTCCCGGACAAGGGGTTCGTCACCCTGGACATCTTCTCCTGCCGGGATTTCGACGTCGACTCGGCGATCGAGTTCTTCTGCCGGCAGTTCGAGCCCGAGCACTACGAGAAACAGGTGCTCATGCGCGGCCGCGAGTTTCCTCGCAGCGCCGGCCGCGCCGGGCAGATAGTCGAGCGCGAGCGCCTGAAGGTCGCCTCATCCCGCTGACATGTTCATCTCCATCAACCACATACCGGTCCGGCGCGGCCGCGAAGAGGACTTCGAGAGGATGTTCCGGGAGCGCGAGCGGGCCGTCGAGGACCAGCCCGGCTTTTTGAGCCTGGACGTCCTGCGCCCGGGCACGCGCATGCTCATGGGCGGCAAGCCTGAGCAACCGGACAACGAGTATCAGGTTCTCACCCGCTGGGAATCCGAGGAGGCTTTCAAAGCCTGGGTTCACAGCGACGCCTTCAAGCGGGCGCATTCGCGCGAGTTCGATGCCACCATATTTGATGGCAAAAGCTATCTCACGCTGCACGCCGCCATCGAGGGCGTGAGCGCTTAGCGGCGCCTAGTGGGCGCCACCCGATGAAGCGGTCGCGGTAGCCTTCGAGCCGCCGCGGCCGAAGAGCTTGCCGACGCCGTGTCCCATGGCGGCCGGCACGGCGGCAACCCTTTTACCCACCGCGCCGCCGCCGTCTTTGACTTTGGAGGCGGTGGCGACCAGCCCGTGCCCGATCGCCCTCGGCACCACGGCCACCTTCTGGCCGACGAACTGCGTTCCGTCGACGATCCTGCCGCCGGTGGCCTTGAGGCCATGCCCGATCACCCTGGGAGCCGCCGCCAGCTTGCTGCCCGCCGTCCCGGTACCGTCCTTGATCTTGCCGCCGGCCAGCATGATGCCATGGCCGGCCGCTTTGACACCAGCCCCGATACCACCCGATATCTTCTTCGTGCCCTTCACCACACCGGAGCCCGCAGCTTTTGTCGTCCTGGCGATCCCGTCGACGATCTCTTTCGGTCCGGACATGGAGCCGGCCGCCGGAGCCGGGGTCCGCGAGGATTCCCGGACGGGAACAGGCGGCGACACCTTGTTCTCCCTGGGGGCGACCGCTCTTGCCTTTGGTTGCTTGACCGCCCGCATTCTGTTGCTAAGACCCCGGCTGGCGGTCGCCGGCGCTTGAATGTTCAGGTACGGGTCCAGAACCGACTGAGGCCCGGCAAACGCCCCACAATCCGCAGTCAACACCAGGCCCGCTGCCACCAGCATCAACTTTTCCCGTGCAGGTCTCATCAGTTCACCCCTTTAAAAGTAGAACCCTGACCTTTATAGCACAGGGGCGCCCGCCGACGGGGCACCTGAGGGGTTGTTAAGCTTAGCTATAATGGTATGAACGGCCGGTCACTGCCATGCCTGCCCAACCTTACCACTCAATCTGAGAGGGAATTCCTGATGCCATTTGTCCAAATCGACCCGCTGCTGTTCTGTTCCATCTGCCTTGGCTGGGCGCTTCTCTGCGGCGCCAGCGGGGCGTACAAGGCCTTTTTCGAGGCGCCGCCGGAAGGGGCGGAATAGCTGGGGGCGGCCCTCGTCACCAGTGGCGGTATCTGGGCTCGGGAGCCGTTCAATGTCCCTTTTCGGCAAGCGCCTTGTCCGGCTCCTTGCCGTGTCCTTCCGGATGGGGCAGCTTGACAATCTCCACCGAGCACGGCGCGTGAGAGACGACGGCCTCGGAGACGGAGCCGAGAAGGAACTTCGTAAAGCCGCGCCGCCCGTGCGAGCCCATCACGATCAGATCCGCCGGCCACTCGCGGGCGGTCTCCAGGATCTTGTCCTTTATGTAGCCTTCCAGCACCTCGCAGGCGACGTTGCCGGCTCCCAGCCTCTCGGCAAGCCTGGCCGCGCCCTGCTCGACCAGCTTCTTTGTGGCATCGAGGAGCTCCTTCTGGGCTTCGAGGGCGAGCGGCACATAGCTGGTATGCCAGCCGGCGTACTCGGGGTGGAAAGGCTCAACCACGCTTATCACCCGGAATCTGCTGCCTTCCGGCCAGGGCCTGGAGAGCACCGCTTGCAACGCGGCGTCAGAGTGAGGCGAGTCGTCCATAGCGAGCAGAATATTCATTGTTTTACCCTCGATCTGTCCGGTCCCGGATCCATGCCGCAAGGCCACACCTGAGATCATAGCTCAGCGGCGGCAAGCGCATTTCGCGGGCGCAGCCCCTCTTTACATCAGCCCTTGACCACGCCGACCGGTTTGAGACGGGCGACGCGGCGCGCCAGTCCGGCGGCGTCCACCGCCCCGACCACCTCGTCCACCGATTTATAGGCCTCCGGCACCTCCTCGGTGAGCCCTTCCCTGCTCGTCGCCCTGGCGATCACCCCCTTCTCCCTCAGCTCCGCGATCACGTCAGCCGCCTGGCGGCCTTTGCGCGCCTGCGTGCGGCTCATCAACCTGCCCGCCCCGTGGCAGACGCTGCCGAAGGTCTCGGCAAGCGCTTGCCCGGTGCCGACCAGAATGTAGGAAGCGCGCCCCATGTCCCCGGGGATGATCACCGGTTGGCCTGAATCCTTGAACGCCGGCGGCAGCTCGGCGCGCCCGGCGGGAAAGGCGCGCGTCGCGCCCTTCCTGTGCACCAGCACCTGTCTGTCCGCTCCGGCCACCCTGTGCACCTCGAGCTTGGCCATGTTGTGCGCCACATCGTAAAGCAGCTTCAGCCGCGTGTCCCTGCCGAAGAGCTGGTCGACCACCTGTTGAGCCCAGTGCGAGATGCACTGGCGGTTGGCGAAGGCAAAATTGGCAGCGGCCGCCATGGCGCCGAGGTAGGTCTGACCTTCCGGCGACCGGATAGGCGCGCACGCCAGCTCGCGGTCCGGCGGCGCCAGCCGGTACCTGTCCATGACCGGCTTCATGGTGGAGACGAAGTCGGTGCACACCTGATGGCCCAGACCGCGCGATCCGCAGTGGATCATAATCAGCAGCTGCCCCAGGAAAAGCCCGAAGTCACCCGCGGTTTGCTCGTCGAAAATCTGCTGGACGTACTGAATCTCCAGAAAGTGGTTGCCGGAGCCGAGCGTCCCCAGCTGCGTCGAGCCGCGCTTCCTCGCCCGCTCGGAGACGGCCGAAGGATCGGCGCCTTCCAGGCAGCCGAAATCCTCGGTGTGGCTCAGGTCCTCGCCGGTGGCGTAACCCTCCTCGACGGCCCAGCGCGCCCCCTTCTCCAGCACGCGGTCCAGCTGCCTGCCGCTGACGGTGAGCTTGCCGTCGGAGCCGGTGCCGGCAGGCACAGCCTTGTAGAGGCTGAAGACAAAGTCCTCCAGGCGCGGGCGCACCTCGTCGATGTGCAGCGGGCTCGTGAGGCTCCTGACGCCGCAATTGATGTCGAAGCCGACGCCGCCCGGCGACACCACACCCTCATCCACATCCATGGCCGCCACGCCGCCGATGGGAAATCCGTATCCCTGGTGCATGTCCGGCATGGCGATCGCGCGATCGATGACGCCCGGCAAGGTGGCCACGTTGGCAGCCTGCTCCAGGGACAGATCGCGGCAGGCCGCCTCGAGCAAAGACGGGCTGCTGAAAATCAGGCAGTCCACCTTCATCCCCGGCTTGTAGCTGCGGGGGATGAGATAACGATATCGATCGATGGGCTTAAGGACATTATCCCATTTCGTGTTGGTGCGAACAGCTGTCTTGCCGCTGACCATGGCGCGTTCCTCAGATGTCCAGGTAAACCTGCGCCGTGTAGCCGTCGGCGCCGTGCCTTATCTGGAGCTGGTGGTAGGTGACGGCTTTGACGTAGGTTTTGATCGCGTGCTTCTCCCGCTGGTAGGGCTCGCCCTTGAGCTCGGCTTGCAGGAACTCGCTGCCGTCCCCGCTCGTGTGCCTGAGGATGGCGAAGTCGTGAAAGAGCTTCTTCTCCCCGTCGAACATATAGAGGATCTCCGACAACCAGTTGTAGAGGAGATTCTCGATGTCGTCACCGAGCACCTCGACGGCGCTTATCTCCAGCGGCTCAACGGCGTCCAGATCGACTACGACCGAGGTCAGGGCCCGCGCGCACTCGGCGAACAGATCGGGCAGATTGGGCGCCCAGGCTTTGAATCCCAGATCCGCCGGGTGATCGAGAATGGTGAAACCGGACATCGAGGTCTTCATGGACTGACCTCCAGCCATCCGCCCCAGCGGAGCCGCTCTCAGGCCATTCTAGTATAGAAAAACTTCGGCAGACTCGCGGGATATCGATCCAATCCGTCTGCCGAAGTAAGGCTTTCAGCCGTATCTGTTTTTTAGCGGCGCCCGAAATAGGCAGCGTCCCTGACCAGCGGGTTCTCGTCGGAAATCAAGTGCTCGATTGAGCGCGCGGGCGTGCTGGGATTTTTGGCCACGAGCGAGCGCACGAGCCAGGCCTGGTGCGCCGCGAGCGTCTTGAGGCGATAGGGCGGCGTCTCCGGGTTGATCGCCTCGGCCAGGACATCGCGAAGGTCGTCTTTCTGCTGGAGTTGATTCATCTGCTGCGTCCTCCCGGAAAATACCCGCTCCCTCCTGCGTTCGCCACAACTTAAGTGTCGGCTGCAGTCAGCAACTTGCATCTTCCGAATATCTATTAGATAACACTTTGGCTCCCGTGGCGAGATCAGATATTCCGAGTAAAGCTGGGGAAACCCTTAGGATCAGGTCTCAACTCATTTGCAATTGTCACCTGGTTACAGTCGGGCGATTAGACCCTTGACGGCCCACCCACTGTCAGCTAACATCAAAAAACGGCCTGGGGGGATCAGGTCTGGGGAAGATTAGCAAATGTTGAGCCGCGGTTTTTATTTTTGGTTTACGGAGGTTCACCTGGGGTGAGTTAGGTTTCGTTTGAGCCTCCAGGTGGACCGCAGATCAAGCAATCTGCGGTTTTTTGTTTTCTAAGGGTCCGGTCAACCGGCAAACGTAAAATGATGCAAACTTGGTTCTATTCCTATTTCTTTTTTGCCAGGGGCAAGCCCGGGTAGGTTGTAGTTCACGCGCATCCACCGCCCGGGCCACCTCAGGACCCGGGCTTTTTTTCAGGCTGTATCGCAGGGAGATTTGAAAGTGTTAGAAGCGAAGCTGGCAAAGAAGAACAACCCCCACCACAAGACCGTGGTGGCACTTACCGAGTCGGTGTCCTGCGGGGGACGCGAGCTGCTGGTCATTGGCGGACCGTGCTCCGTGGAGTCCATGGAGCAGATGGAGGAGACGGCTGCGCACCTGGGTGCGGCGCCGGTCCAGGCGCTGCGCGGCGGCGTCTTTAAGCCGCGCACGTCGCCATACGCCTTCCAGGGGCTTGGCGTCGAGGGGCTCGAGATCCTCTCAAGGATAAGCCGGCGTCACAAGGTGCCGGTGGTGACCGAGGTGATGTCACCGGACCAGGTGGCGGCGGTGGCCGGGCATGCCGACGTGCTGCAGGTAGGCAGCCGCAACATGCAGAACTTCGAGCTGCTCAAGGCGGTCGGGCAGCAGCGCAAGCCGGTCCTGCTCAAGCGGGGATTATCGGCGACGATCGAGGAGCTGCTGCTGGCAGCCGAATACATCCTGGCGCAGGGCAATCCGAACGTCATCCTCTGCGAGCGGGGGATCAGGAGCTTTGACACCTTCACGCGCAACGTGCTCGACCTGGGCGCCGTCGTGGTCCTCAAGCAGCTCACCCACCTGCCGGTCATCGTCGACCCCAGCCACGCCGCCGGCAAGCGGGAGCTGGTCGCCGACCTGGCGCGGGCGGCGATCGCCTGCGGCGCCGACGGCCTGATGATCGAGTGCCACCCGGTCCCCGAGCAGTCAGTGTCGGACGCCCGGCAGGCGCTGTCGCTTCCCGACATGGTCGAGCTGGTGCACTCGCTGCGCCCGATCGCGGAGGCGGTGGGCAGGAAAATCGCCGGCGAGCGGACGAAGGTGCAGCTTTCGGTGGTGGCGCCCCCGGCCGACCTCGCCGGGCAGCGCGCTCTTCACGGCGAAGCCGCGCGCCGTCCGCCCGCGTGCGGGAGGTAGTCAACATGGACAATTCTGGTTGGCGAAAGACGACCGGCGAGGTGCTGCCGCCCGCCGACGAAGCGCGCCTCCTGACCGAGATTGCCGAGATTCGCTCCAAGATAGACGGGCTCGACGATATCATCTCCCGCCTCCTGGCCGAGAGGCTGGGCCTGGCGCAGCAGCTCACGGGGGCGAAAGGCAAGCTGGCGCTGCCGGTTCAGGATGCCGGACGCGAGGTGGAGGTGCTCAAGCGGGTGAGCGCCGCTGCCGGCGACCCTGCGCTCGCCGAGGCCGTAAAGAGGATATACGAGGCGGTAATGGCCGAAAGCCGGGCGCTGCAATGTCAGAAAAACGTCCGTTTATCTGACAAGCTGGCCGAGCCGGCCGGCAGAGACCACCCCCGCTCGCCGGAGTTGGGCAGAAGGGCGCCGCTCTATTTCCCCCGCATCTGCGTGGCGGGTCTGGGGCTCATCGGCGGGGCGCTCGCCCGGCAGGTGAGAAGAAGGCTCCCGAGAACGGCCATTGTCGGCGTGGACGAGCCGGAGGTTCTCGCCGAGGCCCTGCGTCAGGGCGTGATCGACACCGGGCAGACAGAGGTGACGACCGCCCTTCACAAGGCGCAGCTGGTCATCCTGGCAGCCACACCCGACGAGAACTTGAAGCTCCTGGAGAAGATCGCGCCCCACCTGAGCCGCCGGCAGCTCGTCCTCGACGTCACCTCGACCAAGCAAGCCATCTGCAAGCTGGCAGGTGAGCTGGACCTCCGCGGGGCGGACTTCATCGGCGGCCATCCCTTTTTCGGCAGCGAGAAGTCGGGGCTGGCCGGGTCGCAGGATCTGGAGATCGAAGGGAGAACCTTCTGCCTGGTGCCGGCGGGAAGATCCTCCGAGATGTCATTGCGGAGGGTGTCCCGCTGGCTGTCCGCGCTCGGGTTCAACATCGATGTCTGCGATGCCACCACCCACGATGCCGCAGTGGCCGGCCTCAGCCACGCGGTTCAACTGCTTGCGGTCCTGCTCGGGGCGGAGATTGCCGAAGGGCTCTCGGATTGCCATCTCAAACGCAGGCTGCGCTTGTCCGGTCCCAGCTTCGCCCAGCTCGCCCGGCTGATGGAGAGCCCGCCCGAGCTGTGGACGGAGATCATCATGCAGAACAGGGAGGCGGTGGCGGCCATTCTGCGATCGCTCGCCGGCCGGATCGACCTGGCAGCCGATTCAATCCGCTCCGGCGACGCGCAGGCGATCCGGGACGAGTTCCTATCTGCTTCCCGGGTGCCGAAGAACATGTAAGACCTTCCGCATTACCAGGGATCGTCTGCCTGCCCCGGAAAAATCCGCCGCCGGGCTCCGGTCACCAGGGTCACCCGCCGGTCAAAAGATCTTGCCCTCATCGAGCGCGTCACTGCCCCCATGGACGGTATCGGCCCAGCAACTTGCAGGATTCGCACGAGCTTTTCAGGGCGGCGACGGCGAAAGCGTCCTGCGTCTGCCCGTCGAGCTGAATATCGATGAAGAACCGGTAATGCCAGGCCGCCTCGGGGATCGGGCGCGACTCGATCTTGGTCAGATTCACCTCCTGCTCGGCCAGCTTGTCCAGAACGCGGGCGAGCGACCCCGGCTTGTGCGGCAGCTGGATGGCGCAGGAGATCTTGTAGGGCGGCTCCGGGAATTCTCTCGGGTTATGGAGATCCCCGCAGCGCCTGGTGACGATACCGAATCTGGTGCTGTTGTCCGGATAGTCCTCGACGTTCGTCCGCAGCACCACCAGCCCGTGCTCGTCCGCGGCTGCCTCCCCCGCGATTGCAGCCAGAGACGGATCACCCGTCTCCTTCACGAAGCGCGCCGCCCCGCTCGTGTCGAAGTAGGCTACCGGGCGGACACCGCTCAGCCCGGCGAACAGTTTGCGGCACTGATCCAGCGCCGCCGGATGGGAATAGATCTCCTTGAGCGCTGCTGGATCGGCACCGGCAAGCCCGATGAGCTGGTGGTGGACGGGCATCGATACCTCGCCCACGATCTCCACATCGCACCTCCAGAGCAGATCGTAGTTCGCCGTGATCGATCCGATCGATGAGTTCTCGAGGGGGACGACGCCGTATTCGCAACCGCCGGCGGTGACCGTCTGGAAGATCTCCTCGAAGGTCTGGCACGGCACGAAGCCGGGCTCGCCGGGCGAGCCCAGCGTCTTCGCAAACATCTGCCCGGCGCTGTGGCTGAACGCCCCCGGCGCTCCCTGGAACGCAAACGTCGGTTTGCCCTCGGCCGGCGTCATATCAGGCTTGCCAGCTCATCGAGCGGGATGCTCACATCGAAGTCCGCCAGCCCCAGTCGCGTGTGGGGCAGGACGAACTTCACCGACTTGCCCTGGCGCTTCTTGTCGAAACCCATGGCCTCGACAATCTTCTCGCGGGACAGCTCTTCGGGTATCTCGGTGGGCAGCCCCAGCTTCCTCATGAGCGCCTCCGCCTTCTTCATGCTCTCCTTGTCCATCCGCTTCTTGAGCACGCTTACTCGCAGCGCGAAGGCAAGCCCGACCGCCACCGCCTCGCCGTGGGTGAGCCTGTAGCCGGACACGGACTCGATTGCGTGCCCGAGCGTGTGCCCCAGATTGAGGCAGCGCCGCAAGCCGGATTCCTGCGGATCCTTGGCCACGACCGAGAGCTTCATCTTGATGCAACTGGAGACAAGCCCCGGCAGCGCCGGGTTGTCGTAGGCAAAATTGCCGTTCAGGCTTTTCTCCATGAGATCCCACAGGCGCTTCGGCCCGGCATCATAAACCGTGTTTTCCGCCACGGTCTCCTCGATAAGCGCGTACTTGAGCATCTCCGCCAGCCCGGATACGAAGTGGCGCCTCGGCAAGGTGGAGAGGATCTCCGGATCGACAAGCACCGCTTTGGGAAAGTAGAAGGTTCCAGCCAGGTTCTTGCCGCTCGGCAGGTTGATAGCCGTCTTGCCGCCGATCGCCGCGTCGACCTGGGCAAGCAGCGTCGTCGGCACGCAGACGTAATTGAGCCCGCGCAGATAGGTGGAGGCGACGAACCCGGACAGGTCGCTCACGGCGCCGCCGCCCAGCGCGACAACCGTGTCCTTGCGATCGAACCCCCGGCCCTGCAGATCCTCCCAGACGCGCAAAAGCGTTTCCGTGGACTTGCACGCCTCGCCATCGGGCACCTCGAGCGTGGACACCTGGTATTCGTCGGCGGTGAGCGCCGACATCAGGTCGGAGAACCAGTGCGCGGCCATGTATGGCTGGGCGATCATCATCACCCGCCGCCCGGCGCCGATCTGCCCGAGAATGGCCGGCAGCCGCCGCCTGGCACCGACGCCCACGTCCACCCGCGAACGAATGTCGATCTGGGTGTTCCACGAGATTGTAACCACGGGCCCGGTGTGGCGAGCCTTGTGTTTTATGGCGCTCATTCTGGCCTCCTGAATTATGCGGCGCCGGCTGAGTCACGATCTGCCTGTCCGCGGTCCCAAACGGCGTCGCTTGCCCCCGCTTGAGACGCTGCGGCTGCGGGCCAATTTCTTCCGCCTGCGCTGTGCCTCGGTTTTTAGATTGCCAACCTCCCTCCGTTCATTCCTGGCCGCCCGGGTGGCGGCAATGTTCGAGGTACCGGTCATAGGACGCCTTCATATCCGCGATCGTGTCCCCTCCGAACTTGTCAACAAGCGCTCGCGCAAGCACAAAAGCCACCATGGCCTTACATACCACCGAAGCGGCAGAAATAGCACATACGTCCGATCTTTCAAAATGGGCGGTGCCGGCCTGGAATCCCGGGAAGGACACCGACGGCAGCCCGTTGCGCAGGGTCGGAATCGGCTTCATGTAGGCGCGTACCCGCAGGCGCTCGCCGTTGGTCATGCCGCCCTCGATCCCCCCGGCGTGGTTGGTCGGGCGGGTGAACGGCAGGGCTGTGCTGGTCGGGCCGGCGGGCATTATCGGATCGTGCACCGCCGAACCGGTCCGGCCCGCGCTGTCCACGCCGTCGCCTATCTCCACGGCCTTCATCGCCTGGACGCTCATCAGCGCCTGTCCAAGCTGCCCGTCCAGCCGCCTGTCCCACTGCGTGTAGCTGCCCAGCCCCACCGGCAGCCCCTCGGCGAGCACCTCCACCACCCCGCCCAGGCTGTCGCCCTCCTGCCACGTCCGCTTGACGAGCTCCTTCATCTGCTCCTCGGCCGCCCGGTCGGCGCAGAACATCTCGGAGGCGGCCACCGCTCGGTCCAGCTCATCAAGATCGACCGCCTTCAGGTCAGCGTCCGCCCGCACAGTTCCTACCTGAACGACATGCGCGGCCAGCTTGATGCCGAACTGCCCCAGGAGCTGCTGGCAGACGGCGCCGACCGCCACCCTTGCCGCCGTCTCGCGAGCCGACGCCCGCTCGAGCACGTCGCGGATGTCCCGCTGGCGAAACTTCAGGGTGCCGGCAAGATCGGCATGCCCGGGCCGAAAACGCTCGATCGCTTTCCTGGCCAGCTGGGCGGCGGCCTCGTCAGCCTGCTCGTCGATCGGCTCGGCGGACATGACAAAGCGCCAGTTATCCCAGTCCTTGTTCTTGATCAGCAAGCCGATTGGCGCACCGGACGTGATACCATGCCGAACGCCGCCGACAATCTCCACCCGATCGCTCTCAATCTTCTGCCGGGCCCCGCGCCCGTAACCCTGCTGCCTGCGCCGGAGCTCCTCGTCGACGCGGGCGACATCGAGCGGCATTCCAGCCGGAATTCCGTCGAGAATGGCAATCAGCGCCTGGCCGTGAGACTCACCAGATGTCAAAAAGCGTAACACCAGTTAAATGCTCCGCGGGCCGTTCACGCGCCTTAGATCATATAACATCGCTATACTTGGCTCTGCGGAGATCCGGTACCGGCGATGAAGCAGTTGCAACCCAGGATTTCCGGTGAGCTCAAGGCTCCCGGCGACAAATCGATTACACACCGTGCCCTGGTTTTTGCCGCCCTGACAAGCGGCCGCTCGACCATATCCGGGCTCTCCCCCGCCCAGGACTGCCGCAGCACCATCGCCTGCCTGCAAGCGCTGGGGCTGACCGTCGAGCCGGACAAAGGGCTGCCGGGGGTTGCCAAAGGCGAGCCGGGCAAGATCGCGGTCGCCAGCCCGGGATTAGCGGGGCTGAGGCAATCCAGCCGGCCGCTGTATGCCGGCAACAGCGGCACGACGATTCGTCTTCTCTCCGGTCTGGCGGCCGGTCTGCCCTTCGTGACGAGCTTCGACGGCGACGAGTCGCTGCGCGGGCGACCGATGTCACGGGTGCTCGACCCGCTCTGCCGCATGGGCGCCTGCGTGCAATATCAGAGCCGCGAGGGCTACGCGCCCTACGCCGTCAGCGGCGGCAAGCTGGCAGGCATCGACTACACGGCGCCGGTAGCCTCGGCCCAGGTGCAAACCGCGCTCCTGATCGCCGGCTTGCAGGCACAAGGACGAACCACGGTCACCGTTCCCGGCACCCCGCGCGATCACACGGAGCGCATGTTCCGGCACATCGGCGTTCCCTTCCAGGCAAACGGCGCCGGCTCGATTACGGTGCAGCAATTGACCGCCCCAATCGCCCCCTTTCACATCGACGTGCCCGCGGACATCTCGTCGGCGGCGTTTTTCATGGTGGCGGCGGCGCTGCTGCCGGGCTCCGGGATCGTGCTGCCTGCTGTCGGGGTGAACCCGGGCAGGCGGTTGATTGTCGATGTGCTAAGGGCGATGGGAGCGTCAGTGACCCTCGAGCATGAGCGGACCGTATCCGGTGAGCCGGTGGCTGACATCGCCGTCACGTTCGCCGGGCGCTTGAAGGGCACCACCGTCGGCGGTGACATCATCTCGGCCGGCATCGACGAGCTCCCGATCCTCTCCCTGGCCGGCGCGCTGTGCGACGGCCTCTTCTCCGTGCGCGGCGCCGCCGAGCTGCGCGTCAAGGAAAGCGACCGTCTGAAGGCGATCGTCTTGAACCTCCGCGCCGCCGGCGCCGGCGTTACCGAATACGAGGACGGCTTCGACATTCAAGGCCAGGCACATCTGCCCGGCGGTTCGGCCTGGACGACCTTCGGCGACCACCGCCTGGCCATGACCGCAATCATCGCCGGGCTGGTCTGCGACACGCCGCTTTCCATCGACGACACCGCCTGCGTCGCCATATCATATCCATCATTTGAAAGCGACCTGAAAAGCTTACTCAAGTGATGCCGGCAGCCTCTGCACAATCGCCTCGACAACGGCGCGCGCAATCGCCAGCCCGTCCTGCGCTTCCGTTATGCTCGTATCCGGAGCCTCGCCCGGGTAACGCCCGGCCGTGCACCAGACGGCAAGATCATAACTGCGCTGCAGAACCGGCTCCAGCGATCGGTCAAGGGCGATGCAGTCGGCGCACAACTCGCGGAGATCGTGGATCTTTGTGCCCGGCTTGTCGTTCCAGACCAGGAAGGCTTTCACCGCCTTTTCCACCGCCTGCTGGCTGTGAAAAAGCGACTCATCGTTGAGCTCTGGCGAGTCGCAGGCCAGCAGCGTCGCCGCGCTGAGGTCGTTTTTTGCCTTGCGCAGCCAATCGCGGGTATTCTCAACCAGCACCTCGTCTTCGGCCCGCCCGGCGCCTTCGAGCACGGCCAGCGTGCCCTCGCCCTTTCCCTTAGCGCTTGCCGGGACATAGGCGCCTCTGGCGTAAAGAAGTTTGCCTTCCCGCAAGACGGTAGACGGCATGGAAGCCTCGAGATGCAGCTGCCTGTCAAAGCGCGATCTCGTGTAGATTTTCACGTCCACCGCCACGTATTCCTCGCCCATCTTGCCAATGTCGTGCCGCACCCTGCGCGCCTCCGGCGGCGTCCCGTCCGGTACGATCGCCAGGAAGTCGTAATCGCTGGTCTTTCGGAAGTCCCCCCTGCTGCGCGAGCCGAAAAGGTAAATCCTGTCCGGCTGCAGCTGCTCCACCAGCCGCCGGGCGATCTCCTCGGCTATCGAATCCTGTCGCGACTTTTCTTGCCGAACCGAAACCATCCCGTCACCTCAGGCGCCTGCTTACATAATAGACGCCCGGCAAGCGCAAAAAGTTCAGGCACAGAACAGAGGCGCTCAAGATCTTTTCCTGGATCTCTTGTCCGGCGAGCTCTTTTTCGCCCGCAGCAGGTTGCCCGGCGTCTTGCGCTTGGCTACCGTCTTCAACGCCCTGCCGTGCGACTTGTACCCTCTCGGGCGGCGAACGCCGAAGTCCTCCGCCTTCACCTCGATGATGTCCAGCGGCTCCTTGCAGTAGACGGAGAAGTGGCAGGCCGCTTCCAGTCCCAGCCGGCAGAGCTCGAAGCCATCGTCGATGCTGTCATAGACGCCGTACAGGCAACCGAGCGCGTAATCCGATCCTGCTCCCAGGCAAGCAAACCGCTCGTACTGGCTGACGCTCAGGTTGTTGGCGACGCCGAAGATATTCTCGGGCGTCACCACCATGAAGCTGTTGTAGATGCCGGCGAAGGTCTCTTTGCCGGTGTCGACGAGCGTGTACGATTTCTTCAGCTCCGAATACAGCTCGAGAAAAAAGCCGAATACCTGCGCGCGGCTCTTGAAGGCGTTGGCCATCATCTTGTGGTTCGTCTCATGCAGATGCTCGACGATGTTGTCCAGAAGCGAATAGCCGCTTGTGGCAAGATAGGCATGCTTCAGCTTCATAATCTTCGAGCCGTCGGCAAGATCGGTGAAATACTCGCTGCCGAAGGTGACGATGCGATCCGCGCCCATGAAAACGCGACCCTTTTTCTTCACGGCTACCAGAATGGTCATTGAGAAACATCCCTCCCGACACTTCGTCTACCCTCGATGTGGAATCAGCCCGACCACATATGTTAAGTCACCCGGGAAAAACAAGTGAATAAGCCTATTGCCGGATACCATTACTATAAGATAGACGGATCGGTCTTGCGGTCGGGAGGTGGCGTGATGAACTTTAGACTGGCTGCCGCGGTAGCTGCGGCGCTCACCTGGGCGTTCTTGCTCAAGAGCTCACCGGCCGGCGCCCAGTATTACCCGAGCGATCCGCCTGCTGCCGCTCCTGGCGCCTACGGAGCGCCGGCAGGCTCGGGGGCATACGATACGAGCTACGGCGGGCCGCCGCAAGGGTACACGGTCCCGGGTTCCTTTGCCGGGCGCCAGGGGGCGCAGCCGGCGGCAAGCACCGCTCGCGTCGGGCAGTGGTTTCAGCAATACGACCAGATCAGGCGCCGGGCTCAGATGAACCCGCGCGAGCGCCAGCAGGCCGACTACTTTCTCTCGAAGATAACCGCCGTCTTCGTGCCCGGACAGGAGAAGATGCAGGCGCGGCAGCTTCTGACATCGATGGTCAACCGCTACCGCCAGGCCACGCAATCCTTGAAGCAGCTTCCCTTGATTCCGGAGACCGGAGAGCTGCAGCGCGGCTATTACCGTTACTTCGTCACGGCCGGCAACCTGTTCATCGATTACCTGAAGGTGCAGGACAATCTCCTGGCCCCGGATCAAAACACAGGGCAGCCGATAGCGGCGGGGCTGATGCAGCGCAAGCAGGACCTGGAGGCCTTGAACCAATCAATCCAGAGCCTCGACCAGCAGCTGCGGGAGCGATACGGCATCGCGCCCTATCAGTATCAATAGGCCGGGCGCGTTAAAGCGGCACGTTGACCTTCTGCGCGTAGATCCTGGTGATTGTATTTATGTCCCGCGGTGACAGGCGGGAGTGCTCGTCGGTCACCGGATACATCATGTCCTTTCGATCGGGGCTGTGACCGAGGATGCCCAGGGCATGACCGAGCTCGTGCGTCACGATGTTCTGCAGCACCTGGTAGCGAATCTCGGGGTCCTTCTGCGCGATGAGGTCGAGGTTGACCTCAATCACCTGTGGCGGCACGGAGTACTTCGGTCCCACCTTCGGCATGTATAGCGGCACCGGCACCAGGCCTACGCTCAACACGGACAGAGACCCGGGGGGCCTGGTCTTCCACCTGGTGATCGTGTGCGCGCCGAGCAGGCAACCGCCGCTCCGGGAGGCTAACCCCAGATGCCTCCACGTTACCTTGATGCGAGCCTCGTCCGGCTGCGCCACCTGAACGAAGCGGACCAGCCCGCTGGTCGTATCCTCCCAGCTCTCGAAACCGCGAACCACGGAGTCGGTGAAATCGGCATCAGGGAAGGGCGTGATGAACACCGGAATCGGCACCGTCTTGAAACGAAATATCCTTCCCCCCGTGGCCTTCATCACCTCCGGGAAATAGTCCCCGCTGGTTTTGATCCGGGCGTTGGGCGGGTCGATCCGCACGAACTGCGGCGGGAAAACATCAACCAGGGCGAGTGGATCCTGCGCGGGCGCGCGCACCACCGAAGCCCCCTGCCCGGGCGCCCGGCCGGGACTGCCCGGCAGCGCGGCGGCAGGGCAACCGTTGTGCCCGGCCGGCGCTACCGCTGGCGCTCCCGGCCTGGCACGGGCGTGAGCAGCCGCTTTCAGGGCCGCCACCCTCTCCAGCACCGGGCCGCCCCGGATCTGCCCGAATACCCTCTGCTCGAGGGCCGCCACCCGCTCCACTACCGGCGCCTGCGAACCTTCGGGCAGGGCGAGAGCCCGCTCCAGGGCCTGCACGTCATCGACGAGCGAGCCCTCCGGCTGCGCCGGCGCCGGCGCAAAGGCGCCAAGCGTCAGTAAGAGAACGACTATCAGCGCGCGCTGCATGACCTCACCGCCTGGCCCCGCTCACCCGGGTCGGCACCCGTATCCATTTTGTCACGCCCAGAAGAAGCCCCGCCGGGGCGCCGGCGGGACGCCCGCCCTTGGAAAACGGTCAGGCCCGGGAAAGAACAGATGCGGTGACGATCTCCAGCGTTTGGCCCAGGCGCAGGAAGAGCTCGTCCATCTCCGCATCCGTGATCGTAAACGGCGGCGCGATCATGACGTGATCGCCGTTGTGGCCGTCTATCGATCCGGAGCCCGGATAGATGAGCAAACCCCGGGCTGCCGACTCCCGCGCGACCAGCTGCGAAATTCTCATAGCGGCCGGATGCGGCTCTTTCGTGTCCCTGTCCTTTACCAGCTCGATCCCGGCCATAAAACCGCGCCCGCGCACATCGCCCACGACATCAAAGCGCCGCAGCTCATTGAGGCGAGCGAAAAATTCCCGCTCTTGCGCGGATACCTTCTGCACCAGACCCTCGCGCGTCAGGATGGTGGTGGCGGCCAGTCCGGCCGCACAGGCGGCTGGGTGCCCGCTGTAGGTAAAGCCGTGCTCGAAGACGCCGCTGTTGCTCTCGAAGGCTGCGACCACGTGCCCGGCGGCAAGCACCGCCCCTAGTGGCAGATAGCCGGCTGCAAGCCCTTTGCCGAGGGCGATTATGTCCGGCTCCACGCCCCAGAGATCGACACCGAAGTTGGCGCCGGTTCTGCCGAGCCCGGTCATCACCTCATCGGCGATGAGGAGCACACCGTATCTGGTGCAGATCTCCCTCACTCGCGGCCAGTACAGGGGGCCTGGCACCGCCGCCCCGAGCGCCGCGCCGACGATCGGCTCGGCGATAAATGCCATCACGCGCTCGGGCCCGGCAGCCAGGATCGCCTGCTCCAGCTCGTCGGCCAGCGCCAGCGTGCAGGCGGCGCTTTCGCAGGAGCCGGCGGCGCCGCACCGGCAACGATAGGAATAGGCCGGGCTTATGTGCGGCTGCTCTTTCAGCAAGGGCAGATAAGGCTTGCGGCGAGCCGGGTGCCCGGTCGCCGCAAGCGCGCCGGCGGTGCTGCCGTGGTAGCTGCTCCGGCGCGAGATCACGGTCGCTCGCGAATCCTGACCCAGCTCGACGAAGTACGCGCGAGCCATTTTGAGCGCCGTCTCCACCGACTCCGATCCGCCCGACGTGAAATAAACGCGCGCGCCCCGCCTGAAGACCGGCGGCGCAAGGGCGCCAATCCTGGCGGCCAGGTCGAGCCCGGCCTGGCTGACAAACTGCGAGGTGTGCGCGAAGGCGATCTGCGAAAGTTGAGCGCAGATTGCCTGATTGATCTCCTCCACCCCGTGCCCGAGGTTGGCAACAATCGCCCCGCTCGACGCGTCCAGATATGTGTTCCCGGCCGTATCGCGCACCCAGACACCGGATCCGGTTGACACGGTTGGATAGGATCGCTTCAGGTTGCGGAAGAAAAAGCTGGACACGATGCGGCCTTCGGAAGAAAAGAGACGATCGGCACCGCGGCACATTATATGACGGCGACTGGCCGGGTCGGCTGAGGTAAACAAGATGAAATTTTTGCCGCTGGTATTCTGGTTTACAAAACTTTATGATAATTTAATGATGAGCCGGGAGCGCGCCGGAGAAGCCGGGAAGAAGCAGCAGAGGTACCTGCGAGAACACCCGGTGCCTGGCAGGGGGTCACATGGAAGAGCGATTGCGTGAACTGGCTGAAAGCCGCTACCAGCAGAAGGAGTTTCTGGCGACACTGTTCGAGCTTGCCCTGGAGGAGCAGTGGTTTGACCTGCAGCACATGGTGCAGCATGACATGGCCAAGGCCATCCTCGCCGACTATTCCTACGAGCTGGGCAAGGATTACCTGAACAGGGACATCTTCCTCGCCCACTGGGAGGACGTCATCGACGTGGGCTGGAGAACCTTCTGCAATCACACCGGGCTTTCCCGGGACAAAGTGAATCAGCACCTGCGCCGCCTGCGGGAGGCCATCTGAAGCCGCCGGTACGCGCTTCGCGCCCGGAACCGGCTAGAGCAGCTCTTTCCACTGCTTGCTGAGCGCGATGACCTGGTCCTTGAACGCGCCCAGCGTGGAGCTGCGTCTCAACACCTCCTCGGCAGCCTTCATGTCGCGCCGGGTGAAAGCCTCAGCGCCGGACCGGGCGAGTTGCTCCAGGTTTTGCTCTACGACGCGCAACAGAAGATCAAGAGCCTGCCCGGCCGTCATCTCCTTGTAGTCCGTAGCTACTTCTGGTGGCGAGTGCGCGGCTTCCGCCCGCTTCGCGGTCTCGGTCGACTGGACCGGCTCAGGCGGCTTGGCTGCTTCCATCGATTTGGCTACTTCCATCGATTTGGCTGCTTCCATCGATTTGGCTGCTTCCATCGATTTGGCTGCTTCCATCGATTTGGCTGCTTCCATCGATTTGGCTGCTTCCGGCGGCTCACCGGCCTCGGGCGGCCTTGCTGCTTCCGGCGACCTGGCTGCTTCCGTCGCCCCGGCGGCGGCAGGCGCCCTCGCAGGACTGTCGGCGCCCGCCTTCGCTTCCCTGACCTTCGCGGGCTCCCCGGGTTGTGCGGCTTTTGCCTGGGCGGCATCGGACCTTGTCGCCGCCTTCTCCGCCTCGGCAGCGGCGCCCGCTTTGCGGAAACCCCCGCTGTCCCTGAGCAGATCGTCACGTTTGGGGACGTAATCGGGGCGGAAGCTTATTCTCATGCTCTCGGTCTGATCCACCGGCGGCGGCACGAAGGCCCTGTACCTGCCGCTCAGGCTCTGGTGCGGAATCGGCGGCGGCGCCTTTTGCGCCGTGCGGTGCAGGTGCGACTTCTCATCGGCTGTCTGCTCGCCGCGGGCAACGCGGATGAGCGCGCCGAAGAGATCCTCGGCTACCTCGTGCACCCGCTCGAACGGCATCTCCACGTCATCGACGGTCCAGGTGGTCAGCCCTTTCTCGGTGACCGCCACCATCTCCAGGTACGGGTAAAAGGAGATCGACGAGCCGCTGAGCGCGATGATCTTGTCCTTGGGCACGATGTAGCCGTGTATCCGCTCGATGGTGCCGCGCAGTATCAAGCTCCAGGAGCGGGTCGACACCGAGCCCTTGAATATCCACATCATCTTGTCCGGATCGTCCCATTTCCGTTCCCGGACAGGCTCGTTATAGACGACCGGCCGCTCCCAGGACACCTCGAGGTCCGTGCCGGCCACCGCCGGATTGAAGTCGTAGGCGTAGTCGAGGAAGTAATCGAAGATCTTGTCCATCCAGGCGGTCACGCTCTCGCGGGCGCCGAGCGTGCGAATGCTGCGGGGAAAGCTCAAGGTGGTGCGCCGGCCCAGCGCCTCTTGCGTGTCGCTGGCCAGCTTTTCCACCCAGTCGGAAGCGCTCTTGCCGGCTTTGCCCTTCAGCGACTCCAGAAGAATCTGCTTGTAAGACTTGCCGTCCTCGGCGCGCCCGCCCTGCTCCTGGCTCTTGCCCTTCCCGGGGCTCGGATCCTTGCCGCCGCTGTTTGCTTCCGACATTTTTGCGCCTGCCTCCTGCCGCTAGTTATCTTCTACCCATCGCACTGGCAGATAAACTCCACTTGCGGGCTGTCCGAGCTTCTCACAAGCGGCCGGTCCTGGGCAGATCCGTGTAACGCACCACGCAGGCGATCCCGCCCGGGAACGCGCCGTCGTTCGACGCCTGATCGGGCAGCAGCGATGAGAGCGACCAGACGCCGGGGTTGTCGGCGACGAGCTCCAGGTCAAACCTGTCGCCGGGCTGCAACGTGCACATGTCCGTTGCCACGTTGACGTCGCGCGGCTCACTGCCGTTGACCGCCATGATCTCGAACCGGTGCCCGGTCAGGTACAGCGGGCAGGGGTGGCGCGCGGCGTTGATCACCCGCAGGCGCAGGCGATCGCCCCCCTTCACTTCGATGGGAGGAATCTCGGGCGCGGTCTTGCCGTTGACGGTGAAATAAGTCACCATAGCCGGTGCGGCTTTGCCGCTTCCGTTCCGCACCGTATTCGATACCGCAGCGGACTCCTTCCGGGCCGCCGCGGCCTGCTTACTGGCCTTTGCGGGAGCGCTTGCCGCGGCGCGTGGAGCCGCCTGCCACTCGCCGAGCACGAGCACGTAATCTTTCGTGTACGTCCGGGCGGCGGTGCGCGGCTCGACCACTAGAGCGCCGGAGAGCCCGTCGAAGATCTGACCGGCGTGGATGACCTGCGGGTGATACCATACCGTGCCGGCGCGGCTGGCCGCGAACTGATAGCCGTAAGTCTCTCCCGGGCCGACCAGTCCTGCCCCGCGGCGTGGCAGCCCGTCCACGCCGTGCGGCAGGACTAGCCCGTGGAAGTACAAGCTGGTGGGCACCGGCAACTGGTTGTGCAGAACGATCCGTATCTGATCCCCCTCGGTCACCCTGATCACCGGGCCGGGCACACGCTGGTTGTAAGCCATCGCCTTCACCGAGACGCCCGGCGAGATCTCCCAGCTCGTCTCGCGGGCAACCAGATGAAACTCCTGCACCTGCCCCTGAGAGAGCTGCGAGTTGAGCTTGCTCATCGCCTGGGCCGCCTCGGACATCGTCTTTTTGATGTCGCCGATCTCGTCCTTCATGTTCTGGAGCTCGGCGCGCTCTTTCACCTGCTCCTCGCCCAGGCTGCCCATATCCTCCAGCTGGGCGCTGGCCGCCGGGTACAGGCAAGCGGCAAGCGAGAGGGGCAGGCAAAGCCCGGCGAGCAGCAACGAGACGCTACGCATGTCCTTGATCCATTTTAACCACGGCGGTCGAGCACGGCGAGTGCATGGCGATGCGATGGGAGACGCTGCCCAGGAGAAAATGCTGGACCGCGGTTCGCCCCTGGGCACCGATAACGACAAGATCCGCCGGGAGAGACTGCGCGAGCTCGATCATCTCTTTGGCCGGGTCGCCGAACTTGACCACGCAGTCCACCCGGGTGAACCCCTGCTCGGCGAGCACGCGTTTTCCCTCGGCCAGAAACGTCTCGCCTTCCAGCAGGAGATTGTTCTCCATCGCCGATATGTACTCGACCGGGGAGATGAGTTTCATAACGTCGGCCACCGCCACCACGTGAATGAGCGTGACCTGCGTGTCGGCGGCGCTCGTCCGGAACTGGCGGGCGCACTGCTCGAGAGCCCAGTGCGACTGCGGTGAGCCGTCGACGCCGACCACGATGTTCCTCAACGGCGCCTCCACCGGTTTTCCGGTGCGAAGGATGGTTACCGTGCCCGGTCCGTGCTTGACCACGTTGCTCGACACGCTGCCCAGCAAGAACGACTCGATCTTGCCGTGAGCGCCGGGAGTGAGCGCGGTCATCTCGAAGCGCTCGTCCCTGGCCACCGTCTCGATCATGAGCGCGGCGGGGCCCATGACGATCTCGGTCGAGACGCGCGGGCAGTGAGGCCTCAACAAGGCGGACGCCTCTTCGAAAATCGCCTTCGCCCGCCGCTCGAGCTGATGCCCCCAGTCCTCCTGGAAATCGCCGATTGCCTCGACCAGCTTCTCGTAGGCCGGCAGCTCCTCCTTGACATAAAGCAGCAATACCTCGGCATTTTCAAGTGGAACTAACCTGACCAGCTCGTCGACGGTCGGTTTGACCGGGTGCACGAGATCCAATGGCAGCAATATTTTCATCTGTTGATTCCCAATCGACGGTTCGGCGGTCAAACCGTAATTTTATCTTGAAGCTATAATTTTACTTCCGCAGGTTGCACCCGGGGCAGACAACATTGATCGATCGCTACACACGGCCGGAGATGGGCAATATCTGGTCGGAGGAATCCAAGTACCAGTCGTGGCTCGACGTGGAGCTGGCCGTCTGCGAGGCGCAGTCGGAGCTGGGGCTGATTCCGAAAGAGGCGGTGGCCGACATCAAGTCCGGTGCCCGCTTTGACATCCCGCGAATCAAAGAGATCGAGGGCGAAGTTCTGCACGACGTCATCGCCTTCCTCACCAACCTGGGGGAAAATGTCGGCGAGACGTCGCGCTTCATCCACCTCGGGCTCACCAGCTCGGACATCGTCGACACGGCACTGGCCCTGCAGCTGAAGCGCGCCTGCGCGCTGCTCAAAGAGGATCTCGACGCCCTGCATGACGCCGTTCTCGCGCAGGCGCGCAAGCACAAGCACACGGTCACCATCGGACGTTCGCACGGCATTCACGCCGAGCCGACCACGTTCGGGTTCAAGATGGCCGTGTGGCTGGAGGAGATACGCCGGCACCAGGAGCGCCTGGCCCGGGCCGCGGAGACGGTCGCCGTCGGCAAGATAAGCGGGGCCGTGGGCACCTACGCCAACATCTCCCCGGAGGTGGAGCAGCTTGCCTGCAAAATCCTGGCTCTGACGCCGGCCCGCATCTCGACCCAGGTGATTCAACGCGACCACCACGCGCAGTTCGTCTTCACGCTTGCCCTTATCGGCGCCAGCCTGGACAAGTTCGCCACCGAAATCCGGCACCTGCAAAGAACGGACGTGCTGGAGGCGGAGGAGCCGTTTCGCAAGGGTCAGAAAGGATCGTCGGCGATGCCGCACAAGCGCAACCCGGTCGGCTGCGAGAACATCTGCGGCCTGGCGCGCGTCCTGCGGGGCAACGCGCTGGCGGCCCTGGAGAACGTTCCCCTGTGGCATGAGCGGGACATAAGCCACAGCTCGGTCGAAAGAATCATCCTGCCGGACTCGACAATCCTCCTCGACTTCATGCTCAACCGCTTTACCGGGATCGTAGCCGACCTGGTCGTCTATCCGGAGAACATGCGGCGCAACATGGATCGCTTCGGCGGGGTGATCTACTCGCAGGCGGTGCTGCTCCGCATGGTGGAGCGCGGAATGGCCAGAGATCAGGCATACCGCCTGGTGCAGGCCAGCGCCATGGAAGCGTGGAACAGGGACGCCGGCAATTTCAAGGAGAATCTCCTCAACGACCCGAATGTCACGGCCGTCCTCAGCAAACCGGAGATCGAGGACTGCTTCAACCCGGCTTACTATCTGAAAAACATCGATCTGGTCTTCGCGCGCCTGGGCATCCTGTAACCGCCGTCGCCTGCCGGGGCAAGATCAATCAGAAATGCGCGATGCGGCCGCCATCACCGCCGGTGGCAAAGGCCCCCGGCCGGCGGCGAACCAGGCAAAGCCTGCCTGTACTGCCGGAACCGTCGACCGCCGGTTCGATCAACGGCGGCGCCCCCGAAACCGGGATGTAGACTTTCAGCCGCCCGCCCGCCTGCCAGAATCAGGCCCGCTGAGATAAAATAGCGTTATCCTTGCCGTTCCGGGGCAGCGGCGCTGCCAGGAGGTTCCATTCCAGATGTTTCCCGCATATCTGATCAGGGCAGGCATTGATTGGGTCAGGCACTCCGATCAGTTCAAGGACTCCAATCCTTACTCGCGCTGCGAGGAGGCGATCAAGATCTGTCAGAGCCTCTGGGAGCAGCAGATGGGCAAAGCCGATCTCTTCCTGCTTGAGCCGGCCACGGTTGCCGGCTACTGGGCGGAGTTCTTCCACGCCGAGGACCCGCTGCCCGACGAGAAGGAGTGGAACGAGGGCCTCACCAAGCGGTCCGGCCAGTACGACTCGTTCGACGAATGGCAGGAGTGGTTCAAGCAGACCTACGCGCAGGTCTACAAGGACGACAACATCTGGGTGGGCGTGCTCATGACCTCATGGGCGCACACGCACCAGTACGAGGTGATGTACACCGAGGACAGCTGGGAGTTTCGACCGGCCACCTCCTACCTGCCCACATCCGAGATGTGGCGCCTGGAGCCGCACATGAACACGGTGGCCGAGATTCTCCAGGAGCTGTGGCTGGAGGAGACGCAGGCCTACAACGAAATCGGCTTCACGATTGACGCGCAGAGCGTCAGCTATCTGGGCAAGGTCGAGTGCCTGGGCTTCGACACCAAGAAGTATTCCCTGGTCTGGCCGCCGCGCGCCCAGAAGGAGCGGGAGGCGCTTGACGTCGGCGAGATGGTCGCCGACGTGGTGGTGCCGGCCGGGGACGACTGGTACCGGCACCTTGACAATATCATCTTCGCGCACGATTGCCTGGACGTGACGTCGCTGGTCAGCCGGGCGCGTTATCTCTTCGGCAGCCGCCGGCGGCTCCTGGAGCTGACGGTCGACCAGGGCTACGACCAGGCGAAAATCCAGGCTTCGGCCGAGGGCTGGCTGGTCAGCGAGGCAGAGACCAGCCCGGTCTAGCAGCCATGCGTTACAGTGCCGGGTGGCGACCGTCCCGGAAGACAAGAACCGCACGGCCAGACCGGTTTGCCTTCGCCCACCGGCAATCTCGACGGACCACATTCACCGCCGGGCCGGCCCGGGCGGCCCGGCAGCCGGGCCGCTCAGCGCGCCAGCGGCGCCCGCTTGATCTGGGCCGGGCTGCGGGGAAAGCGGTCCGGACAGTCTCCGTCCCTCACAATCAGCATCACCACGCGGTCCTTGCCCGGCGGCAGCGCGGCAACCACCGTCCGCCGCAGCTCGCCGCCCAGGACAGCCAGGGCCTGCCCGGCCCGCCGCTGCTCCTCCGGCGCCTGGGCCTGCGATTTCTGGGCCAGCAGCCAGCCCCCCTTTTTCAGCAGCGGCAGGGCGAGCTCGCATACGAGATCCAGGGGGCCGACCGCCCGGGCGGTGGCAAAGCCGAACGATCCCCGCAGCCGCCGGCCGCGCGCCGCCTCCTCGGCCCGGCAATTGAGCACACTCACCCGGGGCGCCAGGCCGAGCGCCGCCACCACCTGCTCCAGGAAGCGAGCCTTCTTGGCGATTGACTCGATCAGGCAGACCTGCAGATCCGGCAGGGCGACCGCCAGGACCAGCCCGGGAAATCCCGCTCCGGACCCGATGTCGACCAGATGCGAGCCGCCGGCGCCCAGCTCGGCGAGGACGGGCACCAGCGACAGTGAATCGAGGATGTGCTCGCGCGCCACCAGCGGCGGGTCGGCGCGGGCAACCAGGTTGGTGTGCCGGTTGTACGCCTCCAGCTCGCGCAGATAGACGACCAGGGCATCCACCTGTCCGGCGGAAAGGGCTATCCCGGCTTCCGGCGCCGCGCTCAGGTGAGCCAGCGCCTGCTCAAGCTGACTTGTTGGTTCGCTCAATGAATTCCCTGAAATAATCCCGGCAGATGGTCATGATCGCCTGGCCGTCCATCACCTGTCCGTCCTGCTTCCAGACAATCTGCTGGCCGTCCTCGTCCAGGTGGGCGACAAACTTCCGCGACGGCGTGGCGCCCACCTCGTCCAGGCGCACGGACAGCGCGCCGCCGCTGGTGGGCACCTCGATGAACTCGACCTCGCCCCGGCAGCCGCGGATGCCGTAAGTCCAGTCGCAGCGGCTGAAGCCGAAGCTCGTCGCCTCCTCGGGATAGGCCAGCTCCGGGTCGTTCTCGTTGACGGTGCGCTGCAGGCGCTTCTGCACCCTGCCGGCGGTAACCCTCAGCTCCGGAAATTGAATGAACTTGTTGAACTCCTCGGCGCAGGCGGAGACGACCAGATGCAGCTTCTCGACGAACGGCGCCGTGGCGAGAGCCACCTGCTTGTCGCGCTCGGACTGGCGGCGCAGCCTCTCCCGGCGCGCCAGCTCCTTTTGATTCGACTGCTCAGCCAGATCCTTGACCCAACTGAAATCCATGTCTCACCGCCCCGTGCAGGCCGTTCGCCCACGCTCGGGACGCCTGCCCGCTTGTGAGCGATTGCTCACATAGGATCATACCGTCCTCTTCCCAATTCGACACATTCAGCGCTTGAGAACACAAGCGTCCGCACGGACGTGTTAAACCTTCATGGGAAAGGCATAATCTATCTTGTATAGGGACCGTTTGCCGTTGAGTTTACAGGGAAGCGATCCGTTGTCCTCGAGGTCTTCCGCCCGCGCATGGCCAGCCCTAAACCGACACCCGAGCAGCGACTCGATCTCGAGGCGAGGATTCTGCTGGCCGCCATCAGGCAGAGCATCGAGCGCGGTGATCTGGACGGGGCCAACCTGGCCCACCACGAGCTGAGCAAGCTTCTGGCCGACAGGGCGGCGCAGACCGCCGGCGACGAGTACCCGCAATCGCCATGGGGCGAGGACACGGACAGCCAGCCGGGGGCGCCCGACCGCCCTGCCGCCGGGCGCGGCGCCGCCGGTGGTGCCGCGCCCGAGAAAGCCGCGCGGACCGCGGAGCCCGGGCCGGTGCCGGCGGCGGAGCGCCCGGCCGCGGGCGCCAGGGAAGCCGGGGAACCCGAGCCGGCCTCACCCCCCGAGGGGGTTCCGATCGGCGACCTCTACGAGGCTCTCGGCGTGGTGCCGATGTCCTCGATCGAGACCATTCACGTCCACTACCTGCGCCAGGTGAGAAAGCTCTTGATAGCCCAGCAGTTGACGCGCGACACCTCTGTCTGGGACTTCCGCGGCCGCCTGCGCGCGATGTCCATCGCGCACGACGTGCTCAGGGACCCGGTCACCAGGACGGACTACGATTTCCGGCTCCTGGGATTACGCGGGCAGTCGGCGCCTCCGGTCCCGGAGCTGCCCGGCGACATGCAGACCACCATCACCGGCACACGGCCGGGCCTGCGAATTGGCGAGCTCCTTCAGGCCTGCGAGGTCCTCGAGGCGGCCGATCTGGACGTCGCCGTCGACATGCACAGGGCCATGCCCAACATGCCGTTCGGCCAGTTTCTGGTCAGGCAGGACTTTCTCAGCCAGCAGGAGCTAGATTCGGCGCTGCTCGGTCAGCGCTTGATCGTCGACGGCAAGATCACGGTCGCCCAGTTCCAGGTGGCTATGTTCAGCGTGCGCTCGGACGGCGTGCCGCTCGGCAAGACGCTCGTCGACCGGGGCTGGGTGACCCAGGGCGATGTCGACGAGCGCACCAGGGAAGATCCCTGGGCGAAAGCGGCGGCCGGCGACGCGCCCGGCCCGGCCCAGGAGACGCCTTCCGCCCCGGCCGCCGGGCGGCTGGGCGGCGGTGCCGCCCAGCCGCGCCAGCCAGGGGCGATCGAGACCGGCAATGCGGTGCCGAGCTGGGCGGACGTGCTGGACTGGGGCGAGCCTCCGGTCAGCGTTGACGCCGAGCCCAGCCTCGAGGCTGCCGCCGCCGCCGGCGGCGCAGGGGCCGGGGGCGACCGGCCGCCGCCAGTCCAGGCAGCCGAGGCGGGAGAGCTGGAGGAGACCTCCTTCGAGCCGGAGGCGGGCCGGGAGCCAGCCCCGCTCCAGCCGACCCCGGTTCGTCACGAGGGCGACGACGCGATCTCCGGGCTGGCCATGAAATCGCTTGCCGACACCCTCGAGGAGGCGCTTGTCGCCGAGATCCACCGCCTGGAAAGGGAGTCCGCCCGCGACAAGCCGGCGGGCGGGGCGCAGGAGGACGGCGGGGCGATTGAGCCGGTGCTGGACGCCGGCGAGGTCGAGCCACCCCCTTTCCCGCACGAGGTGGAGAGTACCGCCCAGCCGCGCGCGGCCGGGCGGCGCGCGCGCGAGGGCGCCGAGGACAAAACCAGATCCCGCCCGCAAGGGGAGGGCGGCTCAGCTGGTCTTGATAATGACGTGGAGTAGCTTTTCGGCAACAGTATCAATCTTCTCGGCGGCCATCATCATGTACCTGTACACCTCGCGGGTCTTCAGGATCTTCTTCAGATCGTCCTGCTGGAATAGCTGCCGCATCGCCTGCCTGTAGACCTTGGCCAGGCGGTTCTCCGATTTCCTGGCCAGGAAGGCCTGCTCCGAGGCTTCCCGCGGGTTGCTCCTCAGGGCGCGGAAAGACAGTTGCAGGCAGCGGGTGCCCTCGAGCAGCAGCTCGGCCATTGGGCGCATGAAGGAGTCGCCGGGTGAGACCTCCAGGGCCTCCATCTCGCGCACGATCGACTTGGCGGCGTTGATCACCTCGTCCAGGCGCGCCGACAGATCGTAGATCTCCTCGCGATCGAAGGGGGTGACGAATGACTGCACGAGCTTCCGCTCGAGATTCATCTTCAGCTCGTCGGCCTCCTTCTCCAGGTGCCGAACCCGTTCGCAGCGCTCCTCGGCGCCGGTGTCCAGCCAGGAGAGGAGCGCCTCCATCCCCTCCAGCACCTTGGTGGCGTGGGCGTCCAGCAGCGCGTAAAAGTCCGTCGGCGGTTCGAATACCCCGGCCGGCCACCAGCCCTTGCGCTTGTCCGGCGCGCCCATGCTAGTGGCTCGATACCGTCTGCTGCTCAAGCCTGACGTGTGACAGGTAAAGCCGCAGGAGGGTGGAAAGCTGCTCGCAAACCAGGCGCACCACCTTCTGGTCGCCGGGGTTGTACTTGTGGTTCGGCCAGGGGATGACCACGAGCAGGCCGGCGCGATGGCCGGCAGTGTCGATTGGCTGCGTAAGCGCGTTCTCGAAGAGGTGGGCCGATTTCGGCACCTCCTCCTTGAGCGGCGGCAGCCCGAGCTGCTGCGCCACCCGCGAGACGTAAGCCTTGACGCTGGCCTCCTGCGCCGGACGGGAGACGTCGATCATCATCGTTGAATAGCGCCAGTGGTTGACCACCAGACCGCAGGCCAGATAGTTGAGGATCGAGGAGAGGAGCGCGAACAGCTTGTCCGAGATGGTGTCCAGATCAAGGATGTCCTCGCCGATACGGCGCACCTCGTCGACAATCGTAAACTCGAACAGCATGCGCTCCAACAGCTGGTTGAGCTTGCTGTTGATCTCCTCCGGCGTCGGGGCGTGGGACGGGTCACCCAGCGCCCGCAGCCGCGGTCTGGCCGCGCCCTCGCCAAGCAGCTCCTTGACCGCCTTGATCAGGCTGGAGAAGCCCGGCTCCTTGGGGATATAGCGGTCGGCGCCCGACTTCAGCCCCCAGAAACGGTCCAGCGATCCATCGAGCTTGGTGAGCAGGATGACCGGCGTCGAAGCCAGATCCGGGTCGTGCTTGACCAGCCGGCACAGCTGATAGCCGTTGATGCCGGACATCACCACATCGGAGATGATCAGGTCCGGCTGCTCGTTGTAAGCGCGCGCCAGCCCCTCGGCACCGGTCTGGGCCCCGACCACCGAGTAGCCCTCGCCTTCCAGCGTTCGCCTTATCGTCAGCAGCTGCGTCGGGCTGTCCTCGATAAGCAACAATCTCTGACCGGTCATATCAGTGTCCTTGTAAATCGACGTCTGGGCAGCGTTTAACCAACAACCTTCTTGTTACAGGAAATCCACTAGCACCCGGGACAAAAAATTCAGGAAAACCTTTAAATGCGGACCGCAATTACTACCTACAAACAAGTATAGCCGCCGTTGGCTCCTGTGTTCAGACGCTCTTCACGCCCGGGGCGGCCGGCTGCTTTCGTTACACTCCATCACGAGACCGGCTCGCCGAGTGCTTCTTTCAAGAAGATTAACAATTTCTAATGCTTGCTGCCGGCCAGGAGACGCTTGTCAATGGGAAGATAGAAAAACAGAGGCCCTATGCGGGCCGGCATTTGCGCAGCGTCTCGAATGTAGGCTTAACGTTACTGGATCTGCTGCGATGCTCAGGAAAACTTTTTTGCTGGAGGTGCGCTTTTGGACTGGATTCACAAAAAGTACATCACGGCCGGACACCCGGAAACCACGATCGAGCAGCTGTGGGAGTTAGCCGCTGATGAGGTCGACAACGTTCGCCGGCGCGTTGCGGAAAACCCGAGTTCGCCTGTGGAGCTGCTGCATACGCTTGCCCGGGACGAAAACCCCGAGGTGCGGATGGCGGTCGCCGAAAACCCGAACACGCCCGGCGTTCTGCTGAGCCAGCTAGCCGCGGACGAGCATGCCGATGTCCGTTATTCGCTGGCCGAAAACCCGAACCTGCCGGAGGAGATTCTACAGAAGCTCGCCGAGGACACGAACCCCTACGTCAGCCACCGGGCGCAGAGAACCCTGCGCATCCTGAACCCGATCGCCCCCGCCCACCTGAAACCTGCCCGGGCAGGCGAAAAAGACAGCTGGCGGCAACAGAGACGCTCGGCGCCCTGAAGCTCACCGCCTCCGGACGGCCCGGGCCAGAGCCCTGAGGTTGCCCTCGATGAGCGCCTCGTCTGTCGTTCCGAAAAGTGCCCGCGGCAGCTCGTATTCGAGCAGGAGGTTGTCGTCGGTGTTCAGGCGGCCGTCGTCGCCTCCGTGCCGGCCGACATCGTCGCAGAACCGGCGCAGCTCCGCCGGGCCGGCAATGACCATGGATGCCAGCGCGGCCGGCCCGGACACACCGGCCGCCTGCAGGCGGCGCCAGATGATCCCCTGCGCCGGTGCTGCCCGGGCCAGCCGGGCCGGGTCAGGCGCCGGGCCCCCGTTCCAGCCGAGCAGCATGATCTCACCGGAACCCGCCTGGTGGATAGCCAGGGACTCCGGATAGCTGGAGAGAAACGTCCGGCAGACGACGCCCAGCTCCCCGGGCGTCAGCCCGTATAGCTGCACCCACTGGCAGAATATCCCGCCAGGCCTGAGCCGCCGCTTGCTCAAATGCCAGAACTCGTCGGTGAAAAGACCGGCGGAGCCGACCATCCACGGCTCGGACGGCTGCGAGACGATGGCGTCGAACTGCTGCGGGCAGGCCGCCAGCACCAGGCGACCATCCTCGGGGAGCCATCTCAGCCGCCCGCTCGTAAGCCATTCGTAATAGTGCGAGGCGCCGTTGACCTCCTGGAAGTACGGTCCGGCCCCCAGCACCGCCTCCTCCAGCTCGGCGACGGTGAGCCGGTAGCGCCCCTGCCCGGAGAGCATAGCACCACAAGTAGTACCACTGCCGTAGCCGATCAGCAGCGCGTCCTGCACAGGCCCGTCATGCAAAAGCAGCGGCAACAGGCCCAGCAGCAGCTGCGTGGACAGATCGCTGGCCGGGGCTGGTTTCGCCGGGTCGAGCGGCACCGATGCCTGCACCCTGCCGTCGCTGGCCAGATAGCGGATGTTGGCTCCGGGCACCTCGCCCACGGTGATCGTGGAATTGAGCCCTTCCCGGTAATAGACTATGTGCGCGGGAGCAATCGTGCTGCCCCCCGGGCTGCCGGACACAGCGGCCGGCTCCCAGGGCGGCAACCGGGCAGCCAGAAGCGCCAGCCCGCCGCCGCCAGCCATGACCGCCAGAAAAGCGGCGGCCCGCCGCCGGCCGGCGACCGGGCAGGCCCGGCGCGGCACCAGCAGCAGGATCACGGACAGGGCAAGCTGGGCGGCGGCCACCACAGACAGCACCATCTGAACGCCGCTGGTGAAGTGATTGCTCAACCAGGGGATGAAAAGAAAACCGCCGGCCAGGGAGCCGGCGATGCAGCCGGCGGTGCTGGCGGAATACAAGCGCCCGGCGGCGCGGGCCGCGGTTTGCCTTCGCTGGACAACCAGTCCGACCGCCAGCGGGAAGATAGCGCCCAGCGCCACCGTCGGCGGCAGCATCACCAGCGCGGAGACGATCCCCCGCGCGCACAGCGCCGCCTCGAATGTCACCGCCCCGGCGCCGGCGAACGCCCGGGCGATCGCGGAAAACCAGGACGGCAGGCAGCCGAGGAAAAACAGGCTGCCGTACAGATAGGCGCCGGAGAGAGCGAGCAGCGCCGCCATGGTCGGCAGGACCGCCGCCCGGCGGCCGGAAAGTGCGGTGCCGGCTGCGGCGCCGGCGGACAGGCCGGAAAGGAATACCGCGAGCATCGTGGAGAAGGCGTATGTGCTCGACTGGAAAATGAGAGCGAAAAACCGCGTCCAGGCGACCTCCAGGATCATCGAGAGCGCTCCGCAGAGCCCGACCATGAAAAGCATCGCCGCCACCGCCGGCAGTGCAGGCACACCTGTCTCCGCGGACGATTCCGCCGGCTTTTCACCGCCTCCTTCACCAGCCCGCTTTCCCCCACCTCGCTCGCCGTGCCGCATCCGGCAGGCGGCGGCGGCGGCGGCAATCAGCAGATTGGTGCCGGCGGCCGCAGCCAGGGTCGAGCACAGACCCAGGCGCGGCACGAGCAAGAAGCCACTGCATACGGTGCCGGCCACGGCGCCGCCCGTGTTCACCAGGTACAGACAGCTCACCGACCTGGCCAAGCCGGCCCCCGTCGCCGCCACATATCTGGCCAGCACGGGCAGTGTCGCCCCCATGAGGGCGGCAGGCACGGCGAGGGCGGCCGCGCACACGAGGATTCGCCCGCCGGTCACGGCCCAGGGCTCGCCGCCGCAGCCGAGACGGAGCGCCGCCCAGAGGTCGGAGAGGAGGTGCCCGGAGAAAACGACCAGCAAAAGCAGCCCGGACAGCCCTATGCCGGCCTCGAGCCAGGCGTAGGTTGCAAGCGGGTCCGCCAGCCGGTCCGCCCGGCGCCCGGCAACCAGGGCGCCGCCCGACAGGCCGCCCATGAACACGGCCAGGACGGTGGCAGTGGCGTACAGGGCCGAGCCGAAAACCTGCACGAAAAGCCGCGAGCAAACAACCTCATAAGCAAGGGCCGCGGCGCCGGAGAGAAAAAAGCAGGCGAATATGAGGAGATGGATCACGAAAAACGCCCCAGGCCATTATTTCATACTGATAAAATCTGGGAACAGGTGATTCTCAACAGCATTAGCCTCCATAACTTCATGAGCTATGCCGATGCGCAGCTTGATCTGACGTCGGTCAACGTCGCCTGTCTTGCCGGTCACAACGGCGCCGGCAAGTCGGCGATTCTCGACGCCGTCACCTGGGCCTTGTGGGAATGCGCCCGTTCGAGCTCCGACGAGCTGATCCGGCTCGGCGAGCGCGAAATGTGGGTGGAGGTCAACTTCGGCCTGGAAGGGCAGCTCTACCGCGTGCGCCGCTGTCGGCAGAAGTCGGCCGGCAAGTCGGGCAGGGCAACGTCCAAAGGGACGCTGGAGCTGCAGATCCTCGCCGGCGAAAGCTGGCGCAGCCTGACGGCCGCCTCCATGCGGGAGACGCAGCGCCAGATAACCGAGCTTCTGCGCATGGATTACGACACCTTCGTCAACAGCGTCTACCTCAGGCAGGGGCGCGCCGACGAGTTCACGACCAAGGCCCCGGCCGAGCGCAAGCAGCTCCTGGGCGAGATCCTCGGGCTCTCCTTTTTCGACCGCCTGCAGCAGGCCGCCAGGGAGCGCGCAGGCCAGCTCAGGGAAAGGGCGCTCCTGCTGGAGCCGGCGGTCGGCGGCCTGCCCGAGCTGGACAGGCGCGCCGGCGAGATCGAAGGCGAGCTGGCAGCGGTCGGCCCGCGGTGCGACGAGGCGGCAAGCAAGGTCTCGTTTTACGAAGCCGGTGTCGCCGACCTTGAGAACCGCCTGAAGGAGATGCACCTGGCCGAGCAGATGCTGGCCTCCGGCGCCTCGCGGGCGCCCGAGCTGGAAGCGGACATTGCCGGGCTGCGCGCGCAGGAGCAGGAGCTTCTGCGCAAGCTTTCCACCCTGGGGGATCTCATCGGCCGCTCCGCGCAGATCGAGTCGTCGGCCCGCGAGCTCAGCCTTCTGCGAAAGCAGGTGGAGGAGCTCGACGCCGCCGCGCTTGCCGTGCAGGATCTCAATACCCGCCGCCTCGAGCTTTCCTCGGAGCTGGCCGCCATGCGCAGCCGGCTGGAGCTCAAGCTCGACCACCTGCGCCAGACGCTCGCCGAGCGGAAGGGCAAGCACGAACAGCTGGCCCGGGATACGGCCGACCGCGAGAAGCTGGAGGACCAGTACCGGAAGCTAAAAGAGATGATCGCCTGTGAAGCAGAGATGCTGGCCAGGCAGGAGGCTTACGCGCACCTGTCCGCCCGCGCCGACGAGCTCCAGTCGCTGGTTCAGGAGGCGCGCATCCGCATGGAGGCGGAGCTTGAGCAGAAGACGGCGGCGCAAGCGGAGCTTGCGCAGATAGCGGCCAGCGGCGGGGTGCTGGCTTATGAGCAGGATGAGCTCCACCGGGAATCGGAGGCGCTGGACAGGCTGGAATCCGAGTTCGAGCTGGTCGGGCAGCAGGGGTTGAAGGTGAAGTCGGATGCCGAGTCGCTCGGGATGGAGATCAAGGAGCTGCGACGGAAGGAGCTGGAGAAGAAGGAGAAGGTGAAAGAGCTGGAGGGCAGCGCCGATTCCAGCATCTGCCCTTTGTGCTCGGCGCCGATCGTCGATCGCCTGGCCGTCATCAATCGCTACCAGGCCGAGATCCGGTCGCTGGCCAACCAGGCGGCCAGCCTGGAGGCGACCCTGGGGCAGCTCGAGGAGGAGCGGCTCGCCCTGCGCCAGCGCTACGCCGAGCTCAAACAAAAGCTGGAGTCCCGGAAATTGCTCGACACCCGCATCGGCCAGCTCAACGAGAAGCTGTCCTCTTTGTCCCGCGCCGACGCCGGCGCCCGGGAGCTGGCCCAGCAGATCAAGACCCTGGAGGCCCGCCTGAAGGATCAGGATTTCGCGCAGGTTGAGCGCGAGAGCCTGGTGAACGTGAAAGCCGAGATCCACAAGCTGGAATTCGACCCGGTCATCTTCGCCAACCTGCAGTCCCAGATCCGCTCGCAGCGGCACGTTGAGGGGCGCTACCAGCAGCTGAAAAGAGACCTCTGCGAGCTCAAGAAGGTGGAGGAGGAGATCCCGCCGCTTCTCAAACAGGTGGAGGAGCTTTCCGCCCAGCTGTCCGCGGAGACCTACGGCAGCGAGCTGCGGGAGCGGCTCAGCGCGATTCAAGCCGACATCCGGAAGCTCGATTACGACAGGCAGAAGCACCAGGAGCTCAAGCAAAAGCTGGGCGAGCTCATCCCGGTCTCGGAGCTGGCGCGCGACCTCGAGCGCGCGCGCGCCGAATCCCCGGCCGCCGAAGAAGCTCTCAACGCCTGCCGCGCAAGCATCAAGACCAAACAGGAGCAGCTCACCCGGCTCGTCTCCGACCTGGAGGGGCGGCGGTCGCTGCTGTCCGGCCTGCCGCAGCTCAAATCGCAGCTGGCCGAGCTCGAGCCGCTGCTTTCCCAGTGGCGGGAAAGGAAAGCGGAGCTCTCCGAGCGGCGAGCGGTCCTTAAAGCGCGCCTGCAGGAGCTGGAGGGCGAGCGGCAATCGCTCGCCGAAAAGAAGCGCGAGCTGGCCGCCGTGCGCGCGGATCTGGAGGACTTCCTCTTTCTCGGCGAGGCGTTCGGCAAGAAGGGCATACAGGCCGTTATCATCGAGAACGCCATACCGGAGATCGAGAGCGAATCGAACCGCATCCTCTCCCGGCTGTCCGACAACCGCATGCACGTCGCCCTGAAGACTCAGCACCAGAAGAAGTCCGGCGGCTTCGTCGAAACCCTCGATCTCCTGATCGGCGACGAGCTGGGGACGCGCGCTTACGAGCTCTACAGCGGAGGCGAGGCCTTCAAGGTCAACTTCGCGGTGCGCGTCGCCCTGTCGCGGCTCCTGGCCAGGCGCTCGGGCGCCAAGCTGGAGACGCTGATTATCGACGAGGGCTTCGGCTCGCAGGACGAGAGCAGCCGCGACCGGCTGGTGAAGGTGATAGGCTCGATTCAGGGCGACTTTGCCCGCATCCTGGTCATCACCCACATCTCCGAGATAAAGGAGATGTTCCCGGCGCACATCCACGTCTGCAAGCGCGACGGCGCATCGCGCATCGAGCTGCTCTGCTGATACCAAGCTTAACCAACGGTTGTACCGGCTCGGATGTCATGATATCGTCAGGGAACCGCGGTGCGGTGGGGCGGTGTCCGATGAGCGAAGAAGAACTGGGGCGGACGATTGCCGAGCTTGCAGACCAGCAACGGCAGCTGCTGGCCGCGCTTGAGGGCCGGGGCGGCAGACCGCCCAAGGACACCTGGGACAAGCTGGGGTCGATCGCGCCCATCGTCTCCGGCTTCCTCATCGCCGGCTTCGGCGCATATTTCACCATGCAATTCAACCAGCAGCAGATCAAGCTGCAGGAGCTGCAAACCATAGAGCGGTTCATCCCCCACCTGGCCGGCAACGAGAAGACCAAGAAAGCGGCGATTCTGGCCATGTCCACGCTGGGCAACACCGAGCTGGCCTCCAAAATGGCCTCGCTTTTCGCCAGCGAGGGAACCGTCTCCGCCCTGCAATCGATCGCCCAGAACGGCAGCCGCAAGGATCGCAACGTGGCCACGCAGGCCATGGCCAGGGCCTTCGAGAACATGGCCTCGCGCAGCCTGGATGACAACCGGCTCAACGACGCAGAGAAGTTCCTGTCCAGGGCCCTAGAGATCAAGGAGAAGATCGCCGGACCGAACAGCCCGGAGCTCTGCGAGACCCTGGAGCGGCTGGCGGACCTCTACACCGCCCAGGGAAGGGTGGCCCTGGCCGAGCCGCTGGAGAGGCGTTCCCTGTCCATCCGCCAGTCGACCGAAGGCGCCGGGTCCGAGGAGACGATCTCCACCATGCGCCGCCTGGCGAAGATTGTCGGTGAGCGCGGCGACCGCGCCGAAGCCGAGTCCCTGGAGAACGAGGCGCGCGCCGCCACCGCCAGGACAGCCGCCCGCGCCACATCCCCGGCCCGGACGCCCGACAAACCCGCCTCCGACCTGGCCTCGGAAGCCCAGGCCGCCGGAGAATCCGGCCTGCCCGACCCCAGGCCGGTCGCCTCGCCCGCCCACACGGACCCCGGCCGGGCCACGGCCGCCAGACCCGACCCCGAAGATCAGCCGCTCATTTCAAAATAAGCGCACTGCAGCCGGCCGCGGCGTATTCGCCCGCCCGCCGGACGGCGCAGGCGCCCCGCCCGCATCCGGTGGCGGCGCCCCTGCTCACAGGCGAGCCGGAAACCCGTAGAGCCGCCAGAGCATGATCCACGCTCCCGCGCACACGGCCGCCGTGAAGGCCAGCAGGATGATCACCGCCCAGCGCCCCACCCGCGGCCCCAGGGCCGCCAGCCCGGCGATGAGAATGGCCATCGCCGGAATCTCGGAGACGATCAGGTATCGACCTTGCGGTCCGCCCAGATTGACGGTGGAGGCATAGACCATGCCGGCCAGGTTGAAGGTCACGCAAAGCGCGAGCATGATCCAGACCGCCGGCTCCACCAGGCCGGCCCGCGAAGAGCGCGCCGGCTCACCGTGGCGGGCGGCCCGCCACCCCGCGCCCAGCCATCCCGCCAGGGAGCCCAGCTGAAAGCACAGGAAGAGGTAGTAGAGCGGGCGATACAGATAACGGTTGACATAGCCGAACACGCCCCAGAAGCTGAAGAGCAGGAAACGCCACCATCTTTTGTCGCAGACGATCTGCCAGGCCGGCAGCCGGTAGGAGAGCTGCCGGTGAAAGGCCACCGCCCAGGTGTGATACATGGTGCGCGTGCCCAGAAAGTCGCCGTGGTACTGGTAGTAGTTCCGCACGAACCACCAGCCCGACAAGGCCAGTGCCGGCAAAGCGATCGAAAACAGGCAGCCCGCCGCAGCGGCCGGCGCGATCCCGTGCAGGAAGGCGCCGGCCGCGAAGGAGGCAAACACCACCGGGATGATCGTCCAGCCGGAGTACTTGGAAAGGGCCAGCCAGCCCACCAGAAGCCCGGCGAGAAGAGATCTCCTCAAATCCGGCCCGCGCTTGAGCGTGATGACCATGAGGTAAACGAGACCGCCGGCAAGGGCCGAGGCCGTCACGTCGTTGTTGGCGTAGCTGTGCACGAAGACCAGCTGCGGGTGAAAGACGAGCATGAGCGGCAAGGCCAGCGTCAGCAGCCGGTCCCCGGCGAACAGCTCCCGGGCGATGCGATAGGAGAGCCAGACGGCGACCAGGCCCATGAGCAGGCTGCCGAAGCGCTCGGACAGCAGGTGGCTCGGCTGCGGCAGGCAGAGCCTGAGCAGCACGTGCGGCAGGTAGCCCATCGGCGGCAAGGATCCGTAAACGGCGTCCGGCCCGGCGGCGGCAACCTCGGCGGCGCCGGGCAGGCGCAGGTGCCCGGCCAGGAAGTTAATCACCCAGGTGTGCGTGTACTCGTCGGGCGCCTCCCCGGTGGGCACCAGGAGCATCCAGCCAACGCGCACGGCGGCGCAAAGCAGGCACAGACAAAGCAGATCCCTGGACACCTACCGCCGGCGCCTCCTTCCTTTCCCGCCACACCTTCAAAGTTTAACCGGGGAAGGCATGGCCGGCATCTTGGCAGCAACAGGAAACCACCGCTTGGTCTATGATCGATCTGGCGGGGTGGCGGCTTCTGCTTTTTTGCACGCGCCGGCGGCTTTCATGAAAGACGACCACAAAACCAGCGGTCCTGACTATGAGGCGCTCGTCAACGCCATCGACGGGATTGCCTGGGAAGCCGACCCGGAAAAGCTTGAGCCCACGTTCATAAGCCGCCAGGTCGAGCGCATCCTCGGCTACACGCCGGAGCAGTGGCTGGCCGAGACCGGATTCTGGGCCAGGCACCTGCATCCCGACGACCGTGGGAAGGTTCTCAAAAACTGCTGGGAGCTTCTCCAGAAGAAGGAGAACTACGAGCTGGAGTACCGGATGATAGCCGCCGACGGGCGGGAAGTCTGGCTGCGCGACATAGTGACGGTAAAGGTCGAAGACGGGAGGGTCACGCACCTGTGCGGGCTGCTCATCGATATTACGGAGAAGAAGCTGGCGGAGCAGGCGCTGCGCAAGCAAAAAGAGGAGCAGGACATCATCTTCGATTCCGTCCCGGCCTTTATCTGGTTCAAGGACGCCGAAAATCGCATCCTGCGCGTGAACGACAGGGCGGCAGAAATCCTGGGGATGCGCAAGGAAGAGATTGAGGGGCGGTCAACCTTCGAGCTTTATCCTGAGGAAGCCGACCAGTTCTACAAGGACGACCTGCAGGTGATCGCCAGCGGACTTCCCAGGCTGGGCATCGTCGAGCAGCTGAGCACGCCCTCGCGCGGCAAGCTCTGGGTGCGGACCTACAAGGTGCCTTTCCACGATCAAAGCGGGGCGATAACCGGGGTGATCGTATTCGCGGTGGACATCACCGAATTGAAGACGGCCGAAGAGGCCCTTTTGAAAGCCCACGACGAGCTGGAGGACAAGGTCGCCGAGAGAACCAGGGAGCTGGCCGAGGCCAACATATTTTTCGACCTTTCGCTCGATCTTTTGTGCATCGCCGACAGCAACGGCAACTTCCGTCGCTTGAACCCGGCATGGGAAAGGGCCCTTGGGTATTCCGTCGACGAGCTGCTGGCCATACCGTATATCGAGCTGGCCCATCCCGACGACCGGCAGAAGACGCTGGCGGCGGCGGAAAGTCTCCGCCGCGGACAGGACGTGCTGCAGTTCGAGAACAGGTACATCTGCAAGGACGGGTCGGTGAAGTGGCTGCTCTGGAGCGCCACGATGCTTCCAGACTCGCAGCTCGTCTACGCGGTGGCGCACGACATCACCAAGCGCAAGCAGGCGGAGGAGACGGTCACAAAGCTCAACGAGAGCCTGGAGCAGCGCGTATCCGAGCTGGCTGCCGTCAACCGCGAGCTGCAGTCGCTCACGCGGAAGCTGGAGGAAGCCTACGACCAGGCGCTCGAAGCATCCAAGCTCAAGTCCGAGTTCGTCGCCAACATAAGCCACGAGATCCGCACCCCCATAAGCGGCGTCATAGGCATGACCGAGATCCTCCTGGACACCAACCTCACCAGCGAGCAAAGGCACCTGGCCTCGGCGCTCCACGAGTCGGCCCAGTGCCTGCTGGCGATCATCAACGACATCCTCGATTTCTCGAAGATGGAGGCCGGCAAGGTGGAGCTGAACCTGGTGGACTTCGCCCCGATCTCCCTGGTGGAGGGGACAGCCAACCTCGTCCGCCTCAACGCCCGGGACAAAGCGCTGTCGCTCATGACCTTCATCGACCCGGCGGTGCCGCTCTGGCTCAAAGGCGATCCGCTCAGGCTCAGGCAGATCCTGCTCAATCTCCTGGACAACGCGATCAAGTTCACCGATCGCGGCGAGGTCGTTCTGCGGGCTTTCGTGGAATCCGACGACGAGGAGGCGGCCAACATCTGCTTTTCCGTCACCGACACCGGCATCGGGCTCGGCGAAAACCTGGTCGGCAAGATATTCGAGCCGTTCGTGCAGGCCGACGGCTCGACGATCCGCCGCTACGGCGGCACCGGGCTGGGGCTGTCGATCTGCAAGCGGCTGGTCGAGCTGATGGGAGGCTCCATCGGCGTGGAGAGCGAGCAGGGGAAGGGCGCGACCTTCTGGTTCACGGTGCCGCTCGCCCGCTCGCAGGGCATGGGCGCCAGCCTGAGCTCCAGCATCCTTGCCGCCAGCTACAGGCTGCAACACGAGAGAATTCTGGTGGTCGACGACAGCACCGTTGCCCCCGATATCATCACCCGTTATCTCGATTCGGCCGGAATGGACGTCGAGCGCGTGACCACCAGCCAGTCGGCGCTGGATCTCCTGCGCCGGCTGGTCAAGACCCCCGGGCGGTTTCGGGCCGTCGTCGTCAATCTTTCGGCAATCCCCGGCGCGGCAATCGACCTGGGCCGGGCGATCAGGCGCGACCGCGCGTTGAGCAAAACACCGCTGGTGCTGGTCGCGGCCGGCGAGGATGAGGCCGACCGCAACGACGCTCGCAGGGCCGGCTACGCCGCCGCGGTCCTGCGTCCGGTAAGGCAGACGGCGCTCATCGACGGGATCGCCAGGGCGCTCGGCAGAACAGCAGGCACCACCACCCAAGACGACGGCGACCCGCGTCAGAGGCAGCCGGCGCGGCCGGCGCGCAGCGGGCCGGTCGCGTCCCCGGCCGGGACCGGGGACGGGGCGGTGATCCTGCTTGTCGAGGACAACCCGGTCCTGCAGAATCTCGCGCTCCGCCAGCTGCAGAAGCTCGGCCTGACCGCCCACGTGGCCGCCAACGGCCGGGAGGCGGTGGAGGCCGTCCGGGCCGGCGACTACTCGCTTGTGCTCATGGACTGCCAGATGCCGGTCATGGACGGCTTCGAGGCCACCCGGGAGATTCGCCGGCTCGAGAAGGCGACGGGCGGCCGGGTGCCGATTGTTGCCATGACGGCGGCGGCCATGCCCGGCGACAAGGAGAGCTGCCTTTCGGCGGGCATGAACGACTACCTGAGCAAGCCGGTAAGCACGGAATCTTTACGCCAGGTAATGGAGCGCTGGTTGCGCGCCGGCGGGTGCGAGCCCGGCGCCCGGCCGGACCCGCCGGGCAAAGAGCCCGGGGAAGACGGCGCCGGGCACCAGGAGAGCGCGGGCTGCGGTCTCCTGCAGATTAGCTCACTGCGGGAGATGTACGGCGAATCTTCTCTGAAGGAGATTGTCGGGCTCTTCCGCGACGAGGCTGACAAGCTGCTGGAGGAGCTTTCCGGCTCGCTCGAGAACCGGGACGGCCGGGCTCTGTCCCTGGTCGCCCATCAGCTCAAGGGGCTGGCCTCGGTGATGACCGCCTCGCAGATGAGCGAGCTCAGCCTGCAGCTGGAGAAAACCGCCCCCGCCGGCGACTGGCAGCAGGCCGGCGAGCTGGCCGGGCGGATAAGGGCCGTCTACCGGGCGATAAGACATCTCATCGACTCCGAGCTCTCTTAGCCTCACCGGCCGGCCCGCTGCTGCCTATCGTCTGCTTTCGCGCCGGACGTTGCGCGCAGTAAAATAGCCATGGGAGTCAGCGTCGACACCATCATGGCAAACCCGGTTTCCATCCTGCTAGCCGAGGACAACGCGGTCCTGCGTGAGCTCGGGCTCCTGCAATTAAAGAAGCTCGGCTTTTCGGCGCTGGCGGTGAGCAACGGCCACGAGGCGGCGGAGGCGGCGCGCGAGCAGAGGTTCGATCTCATCCTCATGGATTGCATGATGCCGGGGACGGACGGCTTCCGGGCCACGGAGCTCATCCGCCGGCATGAGAAGGAGACAGGCGGCCACCACGTTCCGATAGTGGCCATGACCGCCTCGGGTTTTGACAGCGATCGCACGCGCTGCCTGGCCTGCGGCATGGACGACTACCTGACCAAACCGATCAACCAGGGCGAGCTGGCAAGGGTAGTGGAGCGATGGGCTCGCCCGCCGGTGCCGGGCGGGCCGCCCGCCGACCAGCCGGCGCCGCGGGGAGCCCCGCCCCTGCCGGTGGACCTCGAGAGGCTGAGGGCCGCTTACGGCGGCGAGGCGCTCGGCGAGATCCTGCAGGCCGGTCTGTCCGAGGCCGGGCAGCTGCTCGAGCATCTGCGCTCGGCGGCCGCCGCGCACCAGGTGGAGGCCGTCGCCACAGCCGCGCACCAGCTGCGCGGGGTGGCAATGTCGCTGCAGGTCAAGGAGGTCGTCGCCCTGCTGTCCGAGCTCGACCGCGCAGCGCGGGAAGGGGACTGGCATTCCGTCACCCGGACGGCAGGCCGGATCGAGCAGATCCTGGCGGCCACCGGCAGCGCTTTTGAAGCGGCCGGCGGGAAGCTATAATTTGACCTCAGCCAGGTCCCCGGCCCGGGGATCGTCTGACTTTCTACCGGGGAGCGGCTCCTTGTTTTCAGGCGGGTAATGCGGGCACTCACCTCCGTTGTCATGCTGGTTGCGCTGGCCGGGCTTTTCGCCGTGTGGTGGTTCCTCGTGCGCACGCGGCCGCAGCAGCAGGGCGTAATCGTCCTGCCCGGGCTGAGCGCCCCCGTGGTGGTGCGCCTCGATGCCCGGATGATCCCGGCCATGAGGGCCGCATCGGAAAGCGATCTCTATGCGGCTCAGGGCTACGTCACGGCCAGGGACAGGATGTTCCAGATGGACATGCTCAGGCGCGCCGCCGAAGGCCGGCTGGCGGCGGTCTTCGGCATCGGCTCGCTGGCGCAGGACAGGCTCATGCGCACGGTGGGATGCCGGCGCCTGGCGGACGAGGAGCTGCGCGCGCTCACGGCCCCGACAAGGGCCATGCTGGAGAGCTACTGCCGCGGGGTCAACCTCTTTCTGCAGTCGGCGGCCGACAGGCTGCCCCCGGAGTTCAGCCTGCTGGCCTACAGGCCCGAGCCCTGGGAGCCCGCCGATACGCTGGCGGTCATGAAATATATTGCCTACCTGGGCGACGAGTCCTGGCGCCTCGATGACCTCCGCCAGCGCATTCGCGACCGCGTGGGCGCAAAAGAGGCGGGGCGGCTGTTCGCGGAGGAGACGTACACGGCATCACCGGCGGTGCCAGGCAAGACCGACCGCGAGCCCGGCAAGGCGCGGTCGCTGGCCGACTCTCTGGGTCGCCTGGCCTGCGCCAGCTCGCCGGCCATGGATGCCTGCGGCATCTGGGGGAGCACGGCCTGGGTGGTCTCCGGCCGGCTCGGCGACAGGGGCGGCTGCCTGCTTGCCTGCGCCAAGGATCAAACGCTGACCGCGCCGGACCTCTGGTATCTCTGCTCGCTTGCGGCGCCCGGGCTGCACGTGGCCGGCGCCACCATCCCCGGTGTGCCGGGCATTGTCGCCGGGCGCAACGACGACATCGCCTGGGCGGGCGCCAGCCTCAAGGCCGACGTGCAGGATCTTTTCCTGGAGGAATTTTCGCCCGGCTTTCCCGGGCTGTACCGCGACCAGAAGGGCTGGCAGCCAGCGCTGGAGCTGACCGAGGAGATTCAGGTCCGCCTGGGTCCGAACGTGTTGCACAAGGTGATGGTCACCGGGCACGGCCCGGTGCTGCTCAGGGAGGGCACCGGCGCCGTCTCCCTGGCCTGGACCGGGGGTACTGCGGGAACGCCGCAGCTGGAGAGCCTCTACCTGCTGAACCGGGCCAGGTCCTGGCCGGAGTTCCGCGGGGCCCTCAAGCTTTATACCGGGCCGGCGGAGCTGTTCGTTTACGCCGACCGGGCAGGGAACATCGGCTGCCAGGCGGCCGGGCAGATTCCGGTGCGCGGCGGCGGCGGCGACGGCATGTATCCCGTGCCCGGCTGGGGCGCCAGGGGGCAGTGGACGGCCAGGGTAGCTTACGAAGAGCTGCCCTCCACCTTCAACCCGCCTTGCGGATATCTTGTGGCCGCCAATCAGAAGATGACAGGGCCAGGATATCGCTGGTTGATCGGGCACCAGTGGGCCGCTCCCTACCGGGCGATGAGGGTGGCGACCTGCCTGTCCGACGCGGCAAGCCGCTCCCGCCCGCTGGGGCTTTCGGACATGAACGACCTGCAAGCCGATCAGCTCGCCTACCTGAGCTCGCTGGTGAAGCGGGAGCTGCGCCAGGCGCTCGCCGCCTGCCAGGTCAACGACCGGCTGCAGCTGTCCGCCTTCGAGCGGCTTGCCCGCTGGGACGGCACGCTGAAGCCGGAGAGCAGCGCCGCCGCCGTCTGCGAGTCCTTCCTGCAGACCCTGGCGCGCCGGCTTATCGTCGCCAAAATCGGCCCGGCGCTGGCCGGCGAGTACATGGAGCGCTGGCCTGCCTGGCCGGTGATCGTGGAGGCTTATCTGAAAGACAGGCCGGCCGGCTGGCTGCCGCCCGAGGAGAGGACCCACGAGGTTTTCCTGCTCACCACCTTCTCGCAAGCCTTGAAGAACTTGAGGCTTTCCGCCCGCAGCGACGACCCGGACCGCTGGTCCTGGCAGTCCTTCCACAAGGCCGTCTTTCGCCACGCCGTGAGCGCGGGCGCGCCCTGGCTGGGCTGGCTCTTCGATGTCGGACCTGTAGGCGTGGGCGGGGACGCCGACACGGTCGACGCCCTCGATATCACAGGCGATACCACGAGCGGCCGCTTCCTCTGCCGCCACGGGGCGACCCTGCGCCTGCTCATCGACGAAGCGGATCCGGACAAGTTTTACGGCAGCCTGAGTCTCGGCCAGTCGGGACACCCGCTCGACGGCGCCGCGCGCGACCAGCTAAAGGGATGGCTGCGCGTCGACCCCCTGCCCGTCGCCTTCTCGCCCGAGCAGGTGGAGCGGCAGAGCCAGCACAGTTTGATTTTGACCGGCACGATCAATCCCGGCAGCGAATAAGGCACAGGAGCGAACATGGCAAAAATTCTGGTGGCCGACGAGATCAGCCAAGAAGGTCTGGATATCCTCTCCTCGTCCGTGGAGGTCAGCTATCAGCCCGCGGTGACCGCCGACGAGCTCCTCGAGGTGATCCCGCAGTTCGACGCCCTTCTCGTCCGGAGCAGGACCAGGGTGACCGCCCAGGTGATAGCGGCCGGCAAACGCTTGAAGGTGGTGGGCAGGGCGGGCGTGGGCGTCGACAACATCGACCTCAACGCGGCCACCGAGGCCGGCGTCCTGGTCATCAACTCTCCCGAGGGCAACACCGCCAGCGCCGCCGAGCACACGCTGGCCCTCATGCTCTCGCTGGCCAGAATGGTGCCCACGGCCGACCAATCGGTCAAGCTGGGCAAATGGGAGAGGAGCCGTTTCATCGGCAGCGAGCTGTTCAACAAGACCCTGGGGGTGATCGGGCTGGGCAAGATCGGCAGCCGTGTGGCGCAGGCCGCCCGGGCTCTGGGCATGAAGGTGATCGTCTACGATCCGCTGGTGTCGGCCGAGCGGGCCGCGCAGCTCAACATGCAGGGGGTGCCGCTGGAGGAGATCTGGCGCCGGGCCGACTTCATAACCATCCATACGCCCAAGACCAGGGAGACCACCAACCTGGTGAACGCCAGCGTCCTGTCCCAGGTGAAGGCGGGGGTGAGGATCGTGAACACGTCGCGCGGCGGCATCATCGACGAGGCCGCCCTGTGCAGGGCGATCAAGGACGGGCGGGTTGCCGGCGCCGCCCTCGACGTCTACGAGAACGAGCCGCCGGCAGGCTCTCCTTTGCTGGAGCTGGCCGACCGCGTGGTTTTGACCCCGCACCTGGGGGCCTCGACGATCGAAGCGCAGTTCAACGTGGCCATAGATCTGGCCGAGCAGCTGCGGGACTACCTGACCGGCGGCATGGCCAGGAGCCCGGTCAACCTGCCCTTCATGCGTCCGGAGATCCTGCAGGCGCTCGGCCGTTATCTCTGGCTGGCCGAGGCGATCGGCGCCACCGCCGGCGGTCTCGCCCCGGGAACGGTCAGGGAGGTGGAGATTATCTCCTGCGGCGCGCTGGCGACCAAGGACACCACACCACTGACGGTGGCAGCCCTGCGCGGCATCTTCTCCGGCCGGGTCGAGGGGGTCACTTATGTGAACGCGCAGCTCGTGGCGCGCAACCACGGCATCCAGGTGCGGGAAAGCAAGTTCGAGGAGTCGGCGCAGTTCCGCGACGAGATCTCCGTGTCCGTCGCCACCGACAGGGAGACATCGACAATCACCGGCACCGTGCTGCCGCACGACGAGCCGATCATAACCAGGATCAACGACTACCCGATCAACCTGACGCCGGCGCGCTACATGCTTTTCACCAGCCACCGCGATCAGCCGGGCATGGTGGCCAAAGTGGCAGGGGCGCTGGGCAATTACGACATCAACATAAGCACCATGAGCGTTGGCCGGCGCGGCGTCCGGCAGGACGCGGTGATGGTGATGACCCTGGATGATCCGATCCCGCAAGCGCTGCTCTCGGAGCTCTCTCAGGTGGGCGGCATCCACACGGCCCGTTACGTGTCGCTGGATCATATGTTCTGGGGGCAGTCCAATGGCTGACGGGCGGCTGGCGCTGGGCCTGGTTTGCTCCCTGCTCGCCTTTGCCCGGGCGTGCTGCCCGGCGCCCGCGCTGGCCGATCTTCCGGACATCCAGCCCATCCAGGGGCTGTCGCCGTTCAAGCTCAATTCCGGCAACCGCCCGCCGGCGTCGATCGCGGTGCCTTCGCGGCAGGCGCATCTCGAGGATCTGATCCCCCGCATGGACTTCCCGATCTCCTTCCTGCAGCCGGTGCCGCTGGCCGGTGTGAAGATTCCGGGGCTGACCGACAGATCGGTGCAGCTGCTCGGGCAGACCTACTTCCTGGTCCTGGACAACAGCCGCTATCCAACCATGGCCGCCGTCTACCGGGACAACCGGCTGCGCGGCAAATCCAACTTCGTCACCGCCGACGCGATCGTTCATCCTTATTTCGCCTGGACCAACCGCGTGCTGGCCGACGCGATCGTCGAGCACGTGGCGCCGGATCTCCTGTCCATGCTGAAGGCCATGCTGGCGGCCTCGCTTTCCGACTACAAGCAGGCGGAGGACGCCGAGGTGCGGATGGATCTCGAGCGCAACCTGGCCTTTCTCTCGGTGGCCATAAAGCTGCTCGATCCCAAGTTCTTCGCCCCGGTGCCGATGCGAATCGTCCCCTGGATCCGCGCCGACCTGGAGGCGATCGAAAGCGGGCGCGGAACCCATAGCGCCATCTTCGACTCGGCGGAGGACTTCTCGTCTTATGTTCCGGTCGGCTGGTACAGCTCCCGCCCGGAGCTGGAGGGCTTCTACCGCTGCCGCGAGTGGGTGTCGCGGGTGTCCTTCCCGTTTTCCGACGTGACGGCCATCGGCGATGCGACTCGGGGCAACACCTTCCGGCGCTCCGTCCTCCTCTATCGCAGCCTGGAGCTTTCCAGGATCAACGGCCAGCCGGCATATGACACCTGGACCAAGCTTGTCAAAGTCTGGTCGCTGCTGGGCGCCGACCTCAACGACTGGCAGGAGAGCACGATCCTGCCCAGCGAGTACAAGCAACACTTCAAGGCGGCCGGCGGCAGCCTCAAGATCACCTTGAACGAGCTTGCCGAGCCCTTGTTCCGCACCAGGCTCTTGCTGTCCTTGAGAAAGCAGAAGCCGCTCAAGCTGGGGGCGGCGTCCGTCTTCGAGCTAGGCGGCGCCGGCGGCAAGGGCGGCACGCCGGTCATGTTCCGCCTGCTGCCCATGACCGGCGACGCGGAATGGCCCTGGCTCAAGGCCTGTGTCCCCTTCTGGCACGAGCACGCGGAGCCGGGCGCAACCTGGCCTTTCGCCCTGCTTGTCACCCACGCCTGGGGGGCGGCGCAGGCGAACAACACGCTGCTGGACAATTTCGCCAGGCTGGATCCCCACCTGGTGGTGGCCCTGCCGGACCTGGACAAGCTGGTGGAGGCAAAGCAGGTCGGGGCCACATCCCAGACGATAAGGGACAGGCGCTGGGATATCCTCAAAGGCTACTTCAAACCGCTGCCGGAAGGCGCGCAGTCGGTCCTGCGCTCGGAGCCCTGGATGGTGCGCATGCTGGAGTCAGCCTTTGCCGGCTGGGTGGACAGCCACCTGGCGCTCGCGCCCGAGAGCGCAGGCAGCCAGGAAGCCGGCGGTACGCCACCGCCGGCGACACCAACATCGGCCGCCCCGCCGGCGCGCGGTCGCCGGCCGGCCCCCATGCTCTTGCATTACCTGCAGCCGTCGACGGACATCTACCAGGCGATCGCCGCCGACGCCCGCCAGATGGCGGACACCCTGGGAGCGCTCGGTTACATGCCCGAGAGGCTGAAGGATCGCCTGGCCGATTTCGGCCGCCTGGCCGAGCGCTTAAAACGGTTGTCCGATCTGGAGCTTAAGGGAAAGCCGTTGCCGCTGGCTGACATCAAGCTGCTGCAGAACATCGACGTCGTGCTGGCGCAGGTCGACGCCCCGCTGGAGGGCACGCTCCCGCTCAAGCCGCCCAGCGCCGAGCTGACGTCGAGTACGGTCGGCGCGGCCACGGCCGGCATGAGCTTCGGGCTGGGCAGGGCGGGACAGCTCTTCATCATTCTCCAGAAAGAGACCGAATCGACCCTCGGGCGCGGCGCCACCTACACCTACTTCGAGGCGCAGGGGGCGCCGATCAAGCCGGAGCACTGGCAGCGCAAGCTGGACAACGACCTCCTGCGCCCGCCCTTCTGGGCGGAAAGGTTCGATCTGGTGCAGGAGGCGGTGCCCGGCAAGCCGAAACGACCGCCGGTGACCGGGACCCTGAAATGACGTCGGAGCGGACATGATAATCCGCTCCGCATCGTCTCTGCCTCGCCGTGTGGCGACTTGTGGCGGGCAGTCAAACTTTCGCATGGTCTTCAAGGGCACAGCCAGTTCAGGGCGGAGATGGGCTGGATATCGTCCGCCCTGATTGGCTATCCCTTCGATACCGTAGTCTAGGCGGCGTCCGTGGAATTCTTGTGAAACGGCAAATCTTAAAGTCGAGCCTCGAACAAGGTGACCATGTTCTGGACCCGCAGAGCCCGGGCTTCAGCTCTGGAGGTTTTGCCAGATCTCCTCGGCAATTTTCCGCGATTCCCACCGGCGCATCTGATCGAGCGAATTCTTGTGGGCAAGGATGTTGAGGCTGCCCTCCCAGGCAATGCGCTGGTCGATGACCGCCACCTTCTGATGGATCTTGTGGCGTTGCACAACCCTGACGCCGGCCTTTCTGAGTATTTCCATTGCTTCGAGGCAATCAGCTCGACCCGGGTCAGGGGGCCTTACGAAGGCGGTAACACGCACTGCCCTCTTGATTGCCCCGGTAAGATCGTCAATCAGGTCCAGCGTTCTTTCCAGTGAAATGAACGCGCTTACGATAAGAACACTCCTGGCGGCGCCCTTGAGATCGCGCCGGAACGGCTCCCAGAAGTTTTCAGCATTGTAAAGCACGGATTGATCTGCGGCACTGCCGGCACGACCCGAAAGACGCAACTTCCACTGGCTGATCTCCAGCTCTATCAACTCAAGCCTTCGTTTTGCGGCAGCGAGCGAGCCGGGAACCTGCGCCGGCACCAGCCCGTGCTTTCTTAACAGGTCGTCGGACTCCTGCCTGCATGCGCCGAGCAGCAGGCGGTTGCCCTCCTCCGCGGCAATGGCGGCGTTAAGGTCAGCCAGCAGCTGCTCCCTCGAGGCTATGAAGATTGAGAGGTCTTTTGTCCTGCGTTCCAGTTCACCCGGCAGCCATAGCCGGCCAGCCTCGCCGCCGTGTGCGTCCGACAGCAGTTGCATTGCGCCGCTCATCTCCGCTCTTGCCGAATCAAGCTCCTCCTCCAACGACCGGATCTGCTTGTGGCGCCTGTTGTCCATGGACCGGGGTATCTTTAGCCTGGCCTCGAGTTTTGCGATTCTCTGGAGCAGTTCGGCCAGCCGTTCCAATTCACCAATTGCCAGCGCGAGAACTTCTCTTTCAGCGGCCAGCGCGCGCAAGTTTGGCCGGCTCTCCAGTCGTCCGGGATCAGCGGCCGGCACGAAACTGTTGCCAGAGCCGACCTCAGAATGCTGTGCCCGGCCGGAAAGCACGGTGGTTTCTGCACGCCGCTGTTGCGAAGGTTTCTCCATTATTTCTCAACCCAGTCAGACGAGTGGCCGCGCGCGGCACCGTGCGCGGCAGCGCCCCCTGCAGCGCTGGCTTGCCGGCATCCGGCGGCATCGACCTTGCGGAAATCTTAAGTCTGACTGCAGAAGGCATCACTGTGGAATTGCACAGTTCATGCGCGTTCACGTGAGGGAAATACGCATTCCCGCAAAAAGCAAAAAAAGGCACAGCCAGTTCAGGGCGGAGATGGGCTGGACGTCGTCCGCCCTGATTGGCTATCCCTTCGATACTGTAGTCTAAGCAGCGCCCGTGGAATTTTCGTGGCAGCAGGAAACTTTTTTCGCGTGCCCCTGATACCACTTACGGTGCCAAGAAGCAAAAAAGGCACAGCCAGTTCAGGGCGGAGATGGGCTGGATATCGTCCGCCCTGATTGGCTATCCCTTCGATACTGTAGTCTAAGCAGCGCTCGTGGAATTTTCGTGGCAGCAGGAATTACTTTTTCGCCTCGGCCTTCACCGGCTCCCCGAGCTGGCTCAGGCTCGAGGCAATCACCGGATCATCGGGCGCCAGCCGGGCGGCCTCGGTCAGCTCCTTGCGAGCCGCCTCCTTGTCCCCCTTATAGAAGTAGGTGACGCCGAGATGATAGTGAGCGTTGGCGTCATCGGCGTCGATCTTGATCGCCTTGCCGAAGGCCATGACGGCATGCTCCGTGTCGCCGGTGGCGGCAAGCGACTCCCCCAGCTTCACATAGGCCGGTCCGAACTCGGGAGAGGCCTTCACTATATCGGTGAACGCCTGGGCGGACTCCTCAGGCTTCATGGCGCACGCCTCGATAAACTTATTGGCCAGATCGGCGCTCAGGCTCGGCTTCGGTCCCAGGTGCAGGTCTGTCAGCGCCGGATGGAGCCTGGCGGCGGTGCCGGAAACCGCGCCCAATTTCACCTGGGCAACGGTGCGACTTTCACCAGGTGGCACCACGATCGGCAGCTGCACTTCGCCGGCGGCAAGCGATGACCCGTCGGCGGAAAAAATGTCATATTTGAACTTCGTGTCCTTGATCGCCACGGGATTGAGGTTCTCGATCTCAACATTGACGTAAGCCGCGCCGTCTTTCTGTACCGGCTTCTGCAGGCGGACCTCCACATACTTCATGGCCACCAGCTTGTCGTAGTTCAGGTAATACATAACAGCCTGGTAGAGCCCGTACAGCATGCCTGCGCCGATGACGATGAGCAGCACCATCACCGGTGCCGAGCGGGTGATCGGAACATTTTTCTCCTCTGCCTGATGGGCGAGGAAATTGGTTTTCAGCCCGCTGCCGGCGCCCGGCTCGTACTCGCCTCCGGCAGGCACGGGCTGATCGGTAAGCGCGTTCAGGGCCTCGATGGCTTCCTGGTTGCGCGGATCGATCTCCAGGGCCTTCCGGTATTCGTAGATTGCGTCCGCGAAGCGGCTCCGGCTGTAGTATTTCCTGGCATTGGCCAGATGCTTTTCAACCGACATGGCGACCCCCGCACCTCCAGTGTCAGACCAGCGACATATGAATTCTACTCGTCGGCGGGGGTACTGGTTTCCTCTCCCGAGCCGGCGGTGCTGTGCTTGGGCACACTGTGCATCTGGCTGGCGCGCTCCGGCTTGAGGGCGGCCGCTTGCGCCCTGTAGGTGTCCAGGTAATCAAGACGCAGCTTGCCGTCAGGATCCTGGTAATACTGCTGAAGGATCTGGTCGTAGCGCCAGCCGTGCGTGGCCAGCATGTTGGCGCCGTGCTGGCTCAGCCCGCGGGAGCCGTTGCCCGGTCCTCTGTAGGTAAAAATCCAGGTCGGCCCCGACTCCTGCACATCGAGAATCCCGGCCGTGGAAAGACCGAGCATGTGAGCCAGGGCCACGCCGTAGACCTCGCGCGATTTTTTCGGACCGATGATCTGAATGTCGCGGGCGTTGCCGTTGGCGTCCCACTGCTTGACGGTGACCCCGACAATCCTGGGCACACCGGTTATCCTCTCGAGCGTACCGCTGGCCACGGGCTGCTTGCGAATGTTCAGGTTCTCGAAAGCGTCGCCCACCCACGCCCTGTAGAAGCCCGGCTTCACGCGCCCCGAGTCTTTGAGAATGATCCCCCGCGTCTGCTGCACCGCCCAGTATGTCGAATTGGCCTCGGCGGCCAGCCCCTTGTAGGCCTGGTCGCGCACATCGGGCACGAGATCGAACCCCTCGCCGGCCAGCCACTTGGAGCCACGCCCCATGTGGGCCCAGGCGTAGCTGCGGGCGGCCACGGCCTGCGCCTTCAGCGCCTCCGGATGCCAGCTCGATGGCATCTCCGAGGGCACAACTCCCAGGAGGTACTCCTCCATGTCCAGGACGTTGATGGCCGTCACGGCGACCCCGAAATTAATCACCTCGAGCACGCCGCGGTACCAGCGGTTGTTGATCCAAACCCGGTAGTCGCTGGCGGCGATGGTCGCCCTGGAGTCGCGGGGCAGAGGGTAAGAGCGATTGCTGCCCAGCTCGATCACCCGCCCGCCCATGAGCGTGTACGGGCGTCCCGGGTCTATCTTGAAGACCGGTCGATTGTCGACAAACAGCGCTCCCGGCGCCCACACGGCGAAGTGGGCTACCGGCGCCTTCTTGGCAATGCCGATCCGCACCGGGTTGACCATGAGCGGGTACGGACGGAAGTTGACCACCGGCGCCGATTCCTCCGCAGCCACCGTGGTCCTGGCGGCCTTTGCCGCCTTCTTCTGGTGGGGAGCCGTCCTGGCCGAGGCCGCGGCGCCGAACCGCCCGCCGGTCAGTTGACAGGCGAGAAGGGCGGCAATAACGAGCCAGCAGAAGGTCGGTCGAGGCGAGCGCAGCATTCTATTTATCCTGTACCCCGGGCACCCTTTTCTTAACGCGCCGGACGGCGCCGGAAAGGGGCCATAAGTCGATGATACTATGAAGTCCCCGGGGAGTTGATTTTCGCTCGCAACAGTGTATGAAGAAGATCCTCATAGTAGACGACGAAGTTGACATCGCCAGCTCGATCCAGTACGTGCTGCGCCAGGAGGGGTTCCAGACGCTTCTGGCCCATGACGGCGTCAAGGCGATGGAGCTTTACGATAGCGACAAGCCGGACCTGATGATTCTGGACCTGATGATGCCCGGCATGGACGGCTATGAAGTATGCCGCCGCGTGCGTTCGGTAGATCAGAAGACGCCGATTCTCATGCTCACGGCCAGAACCTCCGAGATCGACACGGTAGTCGGGCTCGAGCTTGGCGCCAACGACTACGTTGCCAAGCCGGTGCGGCTGCGGGAGCTGGTCGCGCGAGTCAAGGCCAATCTTCGCGCGACGCCGGCGGAGCCGGCCAAGGCGGCGAGCACGATCCGCTGCGGCGACCTGGCAATCGATCTGGACAGCCGCACGGTGAAAAAGGGAGACCAGCCGGTCGACCTGACCTTCAAGGAGTTCGAGCTGCTGGTGGCGATGGCGCGGCAGCCCAACCGCGTCTTCACGCGCGATCAGCTTTTCGCCCAGGTGTGGGGCTCGGATTTCCTCGGCGAGAGCCGCACCGTCGATGTTCACATTCGCTACCTGCGCGAGAAGCTGGAGCAGGACCCCAGCCGCCCCAGGCGCATCCTCACCGTTCGCGGCGTCGGCTACAGGCTGCAGTGGGAGTAGTGCGGGGCATTAGTATTTCTCCCACTGAGGTCCGCAACCCTTGCCGTCCCTGTTTTGCCGTGCGTAGTTCTCCCAGTGACACAGCCGCCTCTTGACCGTAGACTCATAGTCGCACTGAAGACAACCGATCCGGAAGGCCCACGGGTTTTTCGCAGGCCGCACCCCGCGCCTGCCGGTTTGCTTCGGAGCACTAGCCGCAACACGTTCTCCGGAAGGGCAGCCGTCCCGCCCCGAGACCAGAAGCCAGGCGAACCGTCCCCGCCTGCGGGGGCGCGGACAGAGCTCCCCCGCCAGCTTCCAGAAAAGGAAACTCATGAAACTCTCGGCCATTCTTGTAAGCGTCAATATCGTGGCAGCTATGCCGGTCGCAGCCCGGGCTGCGGACGAGGCGGTCTCCGACAAAGCATCCTGGCTCAAGCAAAATCTTGCCTCGCTCGAGAAGACCAAAAAGCCCGTGCCACGCCAGGTCTCGCTGTCCGACTGCAGCGTCGCCCGCACCGCCGCCACGGTGCGCCTGCGGCCGTTTGTGGCCAACCGCCGCCTGCCGAGCCGGCACGAGCTGGAGATGCAGCTCGTGAGCCAGCAAGCAAAGCTCGACGATTCCAGGCTCGCTGCCGACACGCGAGCGACCGATGCCGGCCGCTCGCTCACCGGGCAGGTCTCGACCTGCAGCATGCAACTCGACCCCAGCCCTTACTCGCAGATCCCGGCAAGCCTCTCGGCGGATACCGAACGTGGTCGCAGGAAAGCACGCCGCCCGGCCCCGCGAGCCATTCCCGGCCAGGAGCCGTCGCTCCCCGGACAGGTCAACTACCTGCAAGCGAGGGCAGCGGCGATCCCCCGCATTCCCGATCCGCCGTCAGCAGCGTCTTGCGCACCATTGAGAATTCCCGAGCCGGCCCGCGCCTTCAACCAGCAGCTGACCGCCGGCGAGCACATCGTCCGCCAGTCGGGCGCGCTGCTCGTGCAGGCTCCGGTTCTCTCGCCAGACGAAAAGGAGATGTTCGGGGAGCTTATGCGGCTGAACCAGCCGGGGCAGTCGGCCGAATTTGTCGACCTGCCCGGATGCGGCGCCGCCAGAGCCGCTGTCCCGTTACGGCCCGACCCGGGCCCGCCGCCCTTTCCGCTCAACATGCTGCCGGAGAGCGCTCTCAAGGACCTGATCGGCCGGGGGCGGAACAAGATCGACGCGCCGCCCTGTTACTTCGGCTCCTGGCACAGACCGGTGGCGGACAGGAATCTGCCCGAGGCAGGCTTCCATTCCCACATCACCAGAAAGGTGACCGGCCGCTCATTCCAGGGCTACGCGCCGATTGTCGCCCGTTATTCGGCCGCCTGCCCGGCGGTCAGGCGGCCGCGCGGGGAAACACCAGCCTCACTGTCCGGCCACGGCGTCTTCACCTACACGGCCGCAGCCCAGCCGGGCGTGGCCATGTACCCGCCGTACGGCTACTGAGAGCATTTTGCGATAAGCCGCCCGCCGCCCGATGCAAGCTGTCCGGGCAGGCGCCGGCGCTGCCTGCGCCCTGAGCCTGTCGAAAATTCCTGGCTCCGGGATAGATACGGGCAGCCTCCAGCGGTGCGGCAAGCGCCCGAAGCGAAGCGGCCGGAGCGGGGGGGCGAGCCGGCTTCCGCGGTGATAGATTAGTGAGAACAAGGCACGGACACTGAGGTTGAGATGGGCGACGGCTCCACTGGCGACAAAAGGCTGAGGGCGCTCATGGACCGCTCCGCGCGGGAGGGCTGGCAGGCGCTTCAGGCATCCGCTCTCGAAAAGGCTGAGGCCGCCTACGAGAAGGCGGTCGAGGCGGCGAGAAAGCTTGCGGAACTGCCCGCGCAGGCCATGTACTTGAGCTATCTGGGCCTTTGCAGGCAGGGGCTGGGCAGCCTCGATCAGGCAAGAAAGGATCTGGAAAGCTCGCTTGCGCTCGCCACCGAAAGCGGAATGGACAGGGTGAGGGCGCAAGCCTGTCTTCTCCTGGGCGAGCAGGATCGCGCCTCCGGCGATGCCGACTCGGCGATTCGAAACTTCCTGACCGCGCTATCCGCCTCGCTCGGCTGCCAGGACGAGATCGGCGTGGAGACGGCATTCGGCAACCTGGGACTGCTCTATCTGGAGAAGGGCTGGGCGGAGCAGGCCTCCGAGTGTTTCCGGCAGGCTCTCGAACGCGGCAGCGGCAGCCCCAACCGGGCAGCCTGGCTCGGCAGCCTCGGTCAATGCATGGCCGAGCTGGGGCAGTTCGACCGGGCGGTCGAATACTACAGGCAAGCCCACGGCGAGGCCCGGGCCCGGGAAGACGTGGTGGCGCAAGCCATCTGTCTGGGGTCCGAGGGCAACGCGCATTTCGAGCAGGGCGACTTCGAGCGGGCGGCGCAGTGCTATCGCGAAGCCCTTTCTCTTTCGCAGAGCGCCGCCGACGAGGCGAGGGTGGGAATCTGGCTGGGCAACCTGAGCAACGCTTACCGCAAGCTGGGCGATATCGCGGCGGCCATCGGCACCTGCGAGGAGGCGCTGGCGGTGGCCAGGGATCTCGGCGACGCGCATTCGGAAGCCGCCCATCTGGACAGCCTGGGCGAGTGCCACATGTCCGCCGGCAACCTGGAGACGGCAATGGAGTATTACGAGCTGGCGCTCGAGCTCAGCCGGGAGATTGCCGACCGCCAGGGGCAGCGAATCTATCTTTCCAACCTGGGCAGGGTGCACCATCGCCTCGGGCAGCTGGAGCCGGCCTTCGAGTGTTTGAGCCGGGCTATCGACTTATTCGACGAGCAGCGCGCCCGCATCAAATCGGACGACCTGAAAACCAGCTTTGCCGCCCGAGGGCAGGATCTTTACAGCGAGATGGTCAACGTCTGCCTGGCAACCGGCAGGCGCGTGGAGGCGCTGGAATACGTGGGGCGGGCAAAGTCGCGGGCCATTCTGGACCTGCTCAGCAACTCGCCGATCGACGTCTCCGAGCTGGTGCAGGGCGAAGACGAGTCCCTCAACAAGCTGGTCGTCAAGGAAGCGCAGCTGCGCAATCAGATTGCCCGCCTGGAGCGGCTTTTCTGGCAGGGGCGTCCGGGCGAGGGCGGGGCGCGCCGCGGCGCGGCGGTCAGCAGCGAGGACGCCCAGAAGATTTACAGCCAGTGGCGCGAGACCATAGACCAGCTGCGGCGCCGGCACCCCAATTACGCCAACCTGATCGCCGTCGACACGCTCACCTTCGCCGAGATAAGGTCGCTGTGGGAAGAGCACGCGCCCGGCGGCCAGAGGCGCCGGGCGCTGCTGGAGCCCAGTGTTGCCGTCCTGGAGTTTTACTGGACGGATCAATATTTCATGGCGGCGGCCGTCTTCAAATCCTGCGGCAGGCCTCATATTCACGTGATCCGCGAGGCGAACGTGCTCGCCTCCATGCGCGCGGATCTGGCCGACTTCCTGGTCATGTCGTCGACCGAAGGCTGGGATGTGCCGCAAAGCCTCTGCAAGCGACTTTACGAGAGCCTGATGGCGCCGCTTATCGAAAAGCTTCCCCCGGGCGTGGACAGGCTCATTCTGGTGCCGCACGGCAGCCTATACCGCCTGCCGTTCAGCGCGCTCAATGACGGGCGGCGTTACCTGGTCGAGCGCTACGCGCTCAGCTATCTGCCGACCACCAGCCTGATTCCCGTCCTCGCCCGCCAAAGGTCGCAGCCGCAGGACGGGCAGGCCACCCCGAAGTACCTGGTCTCCGCCATAAGCGACTATTCGGCCACGCGCAGGGAGGGTCTGGTGCTGAGCTCGCGCCTGCGCTCGGCGGCCGGGCTGGAAGACCTGAGCTACACGCTGGAGGAGGCGCGGACCGTTCTCGACGTGGGCGCCAGCCATACGGCCGGTGCCCGTCTTTTGACCAACCAGGAGGTCAAGGAGTCGCTGCCGCAGTTGTTCGGCGAGTATCCGGTGATTCACTTCGCCGGCCACGCAGTCTTCAACCCGGTGGAGCCGCTCGCTTCCGGGCTGGTGCTTGCCGACGGCAGCATGCTCACGGCCTCGGCCATCCTGCAGGGGCACCTGCTGAGGACGCGTTGCGGGAAGCTGCTGGTGCTTTCCGCCTGCCAGACCGGGGTCAACATGGTGACGCCGGGCGGGGAGATCCTCGGGCTGGCGCGGGCGCTCATGTACGCGGGCATGCCGAACCTGATTTTAAGCCTCTGGGAGGTCGCCGATCGCTCCACCTCCGACCTGATGAAGGATTTTCACCGGGCCTGGCAAGCCGGCAAGGTCGCGGTCGCCGCCGCCCTGCGCGAGGCGCAGAAAGCCGCGGCCGCCGCCGGGCAGCCGGTGCACGCCTGGGCGCCGTTCATCCATCTGGGGATCGACTGAGCCTCACTCACCCGCGTTCCCGGGGGTCGGTCTCAAAGAGGTTATAGTGAAGCAGTGGTCGGGGCGTAACGGTACGGAGGTACTCATGTCAAGCAAAGGTATTCGCGGGGCGCTGGGGCGGCTGGCGCTGGGCTCGCTGCTGCTGATACCGCAGGCGGTGCATGCCCAGGGCGACCCGAATGCGGCTCCGGCGCAAGGGGGCAACGCCAGAGATCCGGTGGCAATCTACATTCAAGCCGGCGCCACCGCCGACCAGGTTCAGAAGATTCGCGATATGAGCAGGCAGTTCGAGGACATGGGACGCGTCCGCTGGCAGACGCTCATGAACCTGCAGCAGAAAATGCGCGGGCTCTCGCTGCAGCCGGACCCGGACGAGAAGACGGTTCTCAGCACCCAGGACGAGATCAACAAAGTAATGGCGGAGATGTCCACGGAGCGCATCAAGCTCATGCTGCAGATCCGGGGCATCCTCACGCCGGACCAGAAAGAGAGACTTGTGGCGATCATGAAGGAGCGCCAGTCCCGGACAGCCGGCCCGCAAGGCGGTCAGTAAGCCGGGCCGTCCATATCGGCCGGTCGGAACGCCAGATAATGCAGGGTGGCGAAGTTGGCGCTGAAGTCGACCCTCGTGATGGAGCCGACCGGCACCATGAGCCGCCAGAAGTTCTCCACCGGAATCCCCAGCGCGTACAGTAGCGCACCGCGGATGATGCCGGAGTGCGTAACCAGGGCCGCCCGCTTTCCCTCATAGCGCCGGATAAGCTCGTCGACGCTGTGGCGCACCCGCCCGCAGAGATCGGCTATCGACTCGCCGCCCGGGGGGGCGTTGTGGATCGGATCGGAGGACCATGCCCGGTAAAGCTCCGGCTCGCTTTTCTTGATGTCCAGATAGGTTCGCCCCTCCCACTGGCCGATGTGCCACTCGTCGAGCCCGTCTATGACAATCGGCTCCAGAGAGAGCTCCGCCGCCACGATATCGGCCGTGGCGCGCACCCGGGTGGACCGGCTCGTCAAGAGAACGTCCGGCTTTTGTCGGGGCAGCCAGGCGCCGACAGCCCGGGCCTGGCTCACCCCTTTTTCGGTGAGCGGCGCCTCGGGGTCGCGGTAGAGCCTTCCTTCCTCGGTGTGCCTGGTGTCGCCGTGGCGGATGAGCAGGAAGGAGGTGATCGTCTCTTCCGGGTGAAGGGTCTCGGTCAATCTGTTTCCTCCGGATCCGGTCGACTGCAACGGCTGCTGGTCAGCAGGTCCTCGGGCAACGCTCTGGTCAGCCCGTAGACGCCGCGGACGGACAAAAGCTTTCGCACCTGCGAGGCGTAAAGCGGTTTTACCCCGCCAAGCACGTGCGCGACCAGCATCGTCTGAGCATAGTGCTCCAGCGTCTCCAGCTTGTAAAAGGCGTCCCAGACGTCCGTGCCCAGGGTGAGCGCCCCGTGGTGATCGAGCATGATGGCGTCGTACTCACCAACGAGATCCGCGATGCTCGCCGGCACCTCGCCTGTGCTTGGTGTCGCATACGGTGCCGTGGGCACGGCGCCGACCGTGCATACCACCTCGGGCAAAACACACTCGGTCAAGGGCTTCTCGGCGACGGTGAAGCCGACGGCCACAGTCGGGTGGGCGTGGGCGACCGCCTGGACGTCCGGTCGCCGCCTGTAGGCTGTAAGGTGCATGGCCAGCTCGGTGGAGGGTTTCCTCCCGGGACGGTATCCGCTCGCCAGAAGTTTGCCCTCCAGATCGGTAAGGACGAGGTCCGGGGGGTTTAGGCGCCCCTTGCAGGTGCCCCTTGGCGTGGAGAGGACGGCATTCTCTCCGAGGCGGATGCTGAAATTGCCCTCCACCCCGCAGATGTAGCCACGGCCATAGGCAAGGCGGCAGACTTCGACCAGCTCCTTACGCGCCTCGTTCTCGTCCAAATGACCACTCCCGACTCGCGGCCGTGCACCGCCCTATTTTAGCGACCTGCCCGCCGCCGCGGGCAGCGGCGATATGGATTAGTAGGCCATAAGAAACAACCTGCCGAATATCTTGTAAACTGTATATTCGTTATGCGTTGTCCGGAATGCAGTACACGAAATTCTGTCGCAGCGAGAGCTTGTAACTCCTGCGGCCATAAGTTCCCGCGCAAGCCCGTGCCGCGCGGGCTGAAGATTACCGCCGGCGTTGTCGTGGGCGGCATCGCGCTCTGGGCCGCTGGCTCGGCTATCATACCCAACCTGACGGACCCCGAGCAGAACCTGGCCCGCGTGGCCAGGCGGGTGGCAGCAGGACCGAAGAATTCCGAGGACAGCAAGCACCTGAGCGAGGAGTTCGACAGGGCCCTGCGCGGCTATCTGTGCAAGCTGGGCAACAAGCCCAATCCGGAGATCCTGAAGGACCTCCAGAAAGTCTTGCCGGCGTCGGCTTTCGAGGTGCACGTGATCGACCTGCCGAGGGGGCTCAAGATAGTAGAGGTGGACACGGTCCTGCAGGCGGCCGACTATCTGGTTATGAAGGGCAGCTCGGGCAACCACGCCTTTCCCTTGACGGGCATCGAGGTTTTCGATGACGCGCGTCTGATAAACGAGTCCGCCGGACCGATGCTGGTGGCCATCGGCCATTCCGCCGGCGACCCGCCGCATCGCCCGCAGGTGAGGGTTTTCGCCCTCCTGCCGGACAGCCTTTCTGACGAGACCGACAAGCTCCTGCCGCCCATCCGCGGCGAGGGGACGGCAAAGTTCGCCAGGAACGGGCGAGACATAGTTCTTAACGTATCCTTGCTCTCGCTCGGGCAGCTCGAGCAGCTGTTCGCGCCCGGGGCGCAGGCCGAGGACGGCGTCGCACGCCAGTATCTCGAGTGGAAGGACGCCCACTACTCGTCGCGGTACGAGTACGCGCAGTCTCCCTTCACCGCACTGTATGCGGTGGCACGCTGTATGCGCTATCCTGATCTGACAACAACGCACAGGCAGTTTCTGGGTCCGCGCGGCGAGCAGCTGGTGCGGGAGAACAAGTCGCCGGACGCCGGCAACTTCAAGGTGCGCCGCATGATCGCCTCGGGGGATCGGGCCAGCTATCTCATGTCCGGCAGCGTCGGGGCGTTCCTGGTCGAGGTCGGCAGGAGCGGCGGGGTGTGGCAGATAACCTCATTCAAGAACGCGCCGGGACAAACAGGCTCGCATCCGGCCGCCGCCCAGCAAAGCGTGACAGCCGCCGCGCCGCCTGAGACGGCGAGGGCGGCGCCGCAGACCAGGGTCGCACAGGCGGCACCGATCGTGGTCCACCAGGCCCCTGCCGCCCCAACGATGTCCACCGGCACGCAGCCTGCACCGGCCACGAAGGCGGAGGGCGAGCGCCAGGCGAAGGAAAGTGTCAGGCAGGCGCAGGAGAAAAGGAAAGAGCAGGAGCGCCTCGCCAGGGAGCGGAAGGAGCAGGAGCGCCTGGCCAAGCTGGAGAAAGAGCGGCAGGCGAAGGCGGAGAAGGAGCGGCTCGCCAGGGAGCAGCAGGAGAAAGAGCGCTTGGCCAGGGAGAGTCAGAAGAAGCAAGAGGCAGCAACCCGGCCGCAGCCGGCGACGCACGGCGCCGGCGAGCAAGCCACCATCTCGGCACGCCTTACCGCCGGCGCCGTGAACCTGCGCTCCGCGCCCAGCACCAGCGCCAAGCCGGTCACCAGCATCGGCAAGGGAGCCGCGGTGGAGATCGTCGGCAAACAGAGCGGCTGGTACAAGGTGCGATATCAGGGAGCCGAGGGCTACGTCTACGCCGGGCTGGTCGACTACAAGAAGCCCGACGCCTACACGACCGCCACGCTCACCAGGACCGAGCCGGTCACCGATGCCCACAAGAAGCCGCTCGGCAAACCGGCGGTGGGCGACCGCCTGGTCATCCTGGGCGGCCTGGAGAACAACAAGTACAAGGTTCAATTAGCCAACGGCAAGACCGGCTACGTGGACAAGGACGCCCTCGACGTCACCATAGAGGAGCCACAGCTGGTCCCATAGCCCCCTCATGTTATATTAGGGAGGTCACCGGGACGTGGCGCAGCTTGGTAGCGCGGCTGCTTTGGGAGCAGTAGGTCGCAGGTTCAAATCCTGTCGTCCCGAGGGTTTTAAATTCGGCACGGTTACAGAGCGCTGTCACCCTTGAACTTCTTCGCCGAGAGCGTAGCCAACCTTGTTCCCCTCTCCGCTCGGATCGCTTTGTCTAGGGTCAACGATCGTAATTGCTGATGAATAGCTCGCTGCCAATCTTGCTGACGTTTTCCGCATTGCAATTGTTCATGCCGTATTGCAAGCGCCACTCGGCGATATTTGCAAAATCATAGAGCTGCCGAATTTCATCGCAATCATCATACGTGATCAAAAAACGATGCTTGCTCTTTTTCAGTATGGCCGCCAACCGCTCATGGTCGAACGAGTGTAAGCTTCCGTTCTTTCCGTAGAGTCTGGTGGCAGTAAAGTAAGGCGGATCAAGGAAGATAAAGACATCTTTCCCGGGCGCCTTGATTACTTCTTCAAAATCGACATTAGTTATGCGCACGCCGGACAGGGCATCAGGTAGCGTCCGCAGGCGGTCGACTGATGACGCAGTGAATCTGCGCAAGCTCGCAGCTGCTGAAAAGCCACCCGCCCTGGTCGTGCCCGAAAAAGTCACCCGGTTGAAGAAAAAAAACAGGAATGCTTCTCGGTACTCATCGCGCGGCACTTCTTCGCGAGCTTGCAAAAAGTATTGCTTAATCTCATCTGCGGATTGGAATTGAGCACGCAGCTTCTCCAAATCATTCGCCAGCTTGCGGCACGTGATTGGATTCTGCACAGTGCGCCAGAAAGAAACCAGTTCCTTGAATTTGTCGTTTATCCAGTAAGAGTCTGCAAAGCCAATGCTTTTCGCATGAAAGAAAACGCTGCCGCCGCCCACCATCGGCTCGCGAAATTCGGAGGCCGACTTTGGAAGCACTTTTGCTATCCGCTCAATAGCTTTTTGCTTACCACCCGGATATCGAAGTGGCGACCTAAAGGCTTTTCCGCTGCTGACAGAGACAGCAGCAGACAGCGTCTGAGTTGCTAGCGATACTTTATGCATGATGCTATCTTACGACCGGACTCCGCAAATGCCAACCACATTGATGACAAACGATCTTCTACCGGACCGGTGGCGGCCTGCCGTACCTCTGGCTCAGTAGCCGGGCGTACATCTCGCTTCTCTATCAAGTCAGCAGCGTCCCTGGCAAGACGCCCAAAATGGAACGCTAACACATGACCGAGCACATTAACCGGTTTGGCAAATACACCCTGACTCTCGACCGAGAAAGCGCCCAACCTGAATATCGGATCCTGTTGCTGGAGGAGGAGCCGCATTTGGTGGAAATGGCTTGACCTTTCCAAGTGCGTTGTGGGTCAATTTTTCCAGGATCGTTGCCGCCCCCCCGACAAGGATGGAAAAGGCATGTTGCCCGGGAATATGCCGACCAGCATTGGTAGTGGCTCACCATGCAGGCTGGCAGGTAGAATGATATTCAGGTCAGACAACTCCTAACCCTTGCTCCCGGATTCTATGAAACTCGTACAAATGATAAATTCTTTCGATCGGCTGGTCCTTCGGGCATCGGAGACGCATTCTAATAGCCTGTTAGTGGTTATAGATGGCAAGGTCTGCCTTGAGACGTATCGTGATCGACTACCGCCCCTAATGCCACTTCGATCTGTGACCAAATCGGTTGTTAGTCTGGTGGTGGGACATCTAATCGACACTGGAAGACTTAAGTCGGTGGAGACGCCAGTGTGTACCTTTTTCCCGCAATGGGGAGGTGACCCACGATCTCAAATCACTATCCAGCATTTGCTTACTCATACGTCTGGACTTGCTGTTAGGCTGAATGCTGAGCAAATCGAATCACCTGACGATGTCGTAAAACAAGCCCTTGAGGCGGAGCTAGAGAGTGAACCAGGGAGTCGGTTCGCTTATGACAACGTAGTCGTAAACCTGCTGTCGGGGATTGTTGAAAGAGCTGCTGGGCAACAGTTAGACGAATACGCGAAGGCAAACCTTTTTGGACCGTTAGGGATTAATGAAGTCGAGTGGGTTCGTGATAGACACGAAACAGCGCTGGCCATGGCTGGGTTAAGCATGAAGGCTCCAGACTTGGTAAAACTCGGCCAACTCGTGCTCAACCAAGGAATGTGGCAGGGTAAACGCATTCTGAGTGCCGAGTGGATTGCAGAATCAACACGTCCGGCGATGCCATGGTTGCCCGACTCTGGGTATCTCTGGTGGCTGGTGCCGAAGTGGTCTAGAGTAACGGTCACGAAGGGGTTGGTGCGCGAACTCGCAGACTCACCCCTTAGCAGCCCTGTTCTCGACAAATTTCGGCGACTTCAAGGAAAAACTCTAAAGCTGAGCACTCTTCAGTCGTACTTTTCTGATGCGGAACTGCAGGAATGGCAAGCACGACTAAAAGAAGGTATTATTCCTGGTTTGCGGTCATCGACTGGAGTAACCGAATACATCATGGCGGTAGGCGATCTGGGACAGTATCTAATAATCAACCCGCGACAAAAGTTGGTGGTCGTCCGTCAGATTGGCGATTCCGATTACCAAGACAAGCGCGATAGCTTCCCAGACATTCTCGATGAGATAAGGTACATTTACTCCTCCTCAAAGAAGGGCATCCGCGCACTATCCAAATCTTCTGCTTGTGCAGCCAGTAGAGCAACCCCAAGCGTACCCTTGTAGAGGCTGAATGGAAGGTTTTGCTCGTATTCGGACGCGCGAATTGCCTGTGCGAGGAGTGTGTGTGCAGCAATACGCCAGCGACTTTCCCCAGTATTTCTATAGAGATTAAAGTAAGCGTACACCTTTCCAGCATCTCCGCAACACTAACAGCTGCGTCGTCTTCCACGATGGAAAGCGTTGCAGCAACCACACCATTGAAAGTGGCACACGCGCGCGCGAAGATGGTTGCGGGTTAGCGGTCAGCTTTGACCCTGCCTCAATTGCAACCACCGATCCGGAAGGAAGTCGTCAATTTGAGAGGTCTTGGAGGAGGGGAACCTGGTCAGCACGTCCTTCAGGTACTCGAACGGGTTGATACGGAGCCGCTTGCACGTCTCAATCAGGC